>Ga0315293_10001101_pt1 | contig 26159 bp, 15 predicted proteins | sample YL17G13_20_MG_FD_203071 | JGI IMG/M metagenome (GOLD analysis project Ga0315293, IMG submission 203071) | Sediment microbial communities from Yellowstone Lake, YNP, Wyoming, USA - YL17G13_20 | ecosystem: Environmental > Aquatic > Freshwater > Lake > Sediment | place: USA: Wyoming | collected...
CAAGGCCCTCACTTGATCCCCATGGTGACGTTGTTCTTGAGGGAACCGTTTCAGTTGACCTGTCCCGCGAGCGCTGCCACAGCCTATGTTGGTGTGGACCGAGTTTGCTCAGCGGGTGTGTCGCTGGCCAGGGACGCTTTTTGCCGGCGGGGGAACCAGGGGATGAAGGCGCTCGTGCTCTCGATGTAGTCTCGATACTTGGGTTTGGTCTGCACCTGCGCCTTGTCGAGCAGGGCCACGCCGGAAACCCTCAGCAGCAAGAAGGTGATGAGGATCGGGCTGAAGATGGTCCAGAACCCCCAGCGCGTGCCTGCCGCGACTAAGTACAGCCCCCACCACATCGTCGCCTCGCCGAAGTAGTTCGGGTGGCGCGTGTAGGCCCAGAGGCCGCTCCGCATCACCTTGCCTTCGTTCGCGGGGTCGGCCCTGAAGCGGGCGAGCTGCCAGTCGCCGACCGCCTCGAAGAAGAAGCCGACGCACCAGACGGCCGCGCCGATGAAATCGAGGACAGCGAAGTGGTCGGGCGTCCGGTTTGACTCCGCCGCCATCAAAGAAAGGGCGATGATCCACATAAGCAGGCCCTGGAGCATGAAGACCTGGAAGAAGCTGACCCACCAGTAGCTCTTGCCCCATCTCCGCCGGAACGCCTGATAGCGGTAGTCCTCGCCTTTGCCCCAGTTGCGGACTACGATGTAGCCGGCGAGACGGATGCCCCAGATGCCGACCAGGGCGCTAACGAGGGCCTTTCTGCCGGAGAAGCCATCGCCGCTGATGGCGAAGACGACGGCGAGGAGCACGAAACCCAGGCCCCAGAAGGGATCGACGGTGCTCGCGTCCTGGCGGACGACGCTGAGCAGCCAACCGCAGGTCATGAAGACGACGGTGACCAGTAGGCCTAGGCCAGCGATCTCCAGCTGTGTCATGGCCGGGTCCTCGATCGGGAGCTCTCGATCCGCAGAATCGGCGTCGGCACGCCAGTTTGTCAAGTCCTGACCCGCTGTCTGAGCTGTCTGGGGTCGAGCCGCCGAGCCCGGCGAGTGGGCGCCGGCGATCAAGATGCGTCAAGCGAGCAGATGGCGAAGAGACTCGCGCCGCGCGCCGTCGTTACACTATTGCCTGACGGCGCGCGTGGATGCCCGAGGCGTCTCTACCACTGGACGAACATGGGCATGTACGTTCAATAAGGACGTAGGAGGTATCCCTTTCTACCGCCCAGTGGTGAATGTTCAATATGGAGCATGAACTTTGCAGATGCCCGCTAAGGCCCCGCCGAACCTACGGGTGCCCGCCCTCAGAGGCAGCGTCGAATCTAGCACCCCATCGGCACCACTGAACTGGGCACGAACGATGACACGGGAGTGACACGGAGGACAACCCTGCAGTGACACGGAGGAAACGCAAGAAAGAGCGACAGGTAGACCGGCGGCTACGGCCACACCTGCTGCGCGACAAGTGGAACCTATTTTGTCCCGACAGCGAGAAGCGGGCGAAGCTGGAGGATGGGCTAGAGTGCGGCCTGTCTGTCTACGAGGCAGCGCTAGAGGCGGGGTACAGCGACCGCCACGCACGGCGCTTAGAGTGGTGGGTGTAGGCGAGGCGAACACGTGTTAGGCCCACTAGTCTCTGTATAGGCGGGTAGGGCGTCCTTCGGCGTCCCCTGGCGTACCAGGCGCCTGCGGTGACGGCGAGGCCTTCGGGGTGAGGACTTCGCAGGCTACCCGCTGTTTAGCCGCATTGCCGCCCTACGTGCACGTCTTCCCGAGCATCCCCGCGAACTTGTAGACATCGCCAGCCATAGTGATGAAGTTGTCCATGTTGAGGTCCAGGCGCTTCAACCAGGTCGGGCTGGGCGACGGGCCACCGGTCGACCCGAGGCGCCCTGCATACTTGTAGACGTCGCCAGCCATAGTGACAAACCTGTCCTTGTTTATGTCCAGCGGCCAGGCATCGTCGCTGAGGTCGTCGGGGCAGGCGTCCAGCGAGTCAGTGTCCAGGTACAGCTCAACCGCATCTACGAAGCCGTCTCCGTCGCTGTGGTCACAGGCGTCGCCGATGCCGTCGGAGTCGGCGTCGGCCTGGCTGGAGTTGGCGACGATGGGGCAGTTGTCGTTGTCGCCAGTCTTGGGGGGCAGGTAGCCGCTGCCGACGCAGATGCCGTCGTTGTCCACGTCGTCGTCGGGATCATTGGTGCAGACGTCGCAGGCATCGCCAGATCCATCCCCGTCAGCGTCCGCCTGGTCCTCGTTGTCCACGAGCGGGCAGTTGTCACAGGCGTCTCCGTAGGAGTCAGCGTCGCTGTTTTGCTGGCTGGGGTTGCCCATGGCGGGGCAGTTGTCCGCAGAGTCTAGGACACCGTCGTTGTCGTCGTCCGGGTCGCAGACGTCACCCAAACCGTCGCCGTCGGTGTCGAGTTGGTCCTCGTTGGAGTCATCAGGGCAGTCATCGCAGGCGTCGCCCACGCCGTCGAGGTCGCCGTCCTCCTGGAGCGGGTTGGCGGTGGTGAGGCAGTTGTCGGCGTCATCCGGGACGGTGTCATCATCGTCGTCTGAATCGCAGGCATTGCCGCTGCCGTCCCCATCGGTGTCCTCCTGGTCCTGATTGGTCACGCTGGGGCAGTTGTCGCAGGCATCGCCATAGGTGTCGGCGTCGGAGTTGGTCTGAGTGGGATTGGACACCGCTGGGCAGTTGTCGCACACATTCCCCTTGTCGTCTCCATCGCTGTCCGCCTGGTCCTGGTTGGTCACCGTTGGGCAGTTGTCGGTGGCATCGAGGACGCCATCGTTGTCGTCATCCGGATCGCAAGCGTCGCCCTGGCCGTCGCCGTCCGTGTTCATCTGGTTGCTATTGGCCACCAGCGGACAGTTGTCGCTAGCGTCGACGATGGTGTCGTTGTCATCATCGGGATCGCAAGCGTTGCCCAGCGCGTCGCCGTCGGTGTTCTCCTGGCTCGGATTGACCGTGGTGGGGCAGTTGTCCGACGCGTCGAGGACGCCATCGTTGTCGTCATCCGGATCGCAAGCGTCGCCCTGGCCGTCTCCGTCGGTGTTGGTCTGACTGGCATTCGCCACCAGCGGACAGTTGTCGCTAGCGTCGACGATGGTGTCGTTGTCATCATCGGGATCGCAAGCGTTGCCCAGCGCATCGCCATCGGTGTTGGTCTGGTCTGGATTCGGCACCAGCGAGCAGTTGTCCGACGCATCGAGGACGGTGTCGTTGTCGTCGTCGGGGTCGCAGACGTTTCCTAGACCGTCCGAGTCCGAATCGGTCTGGCTTGCGTTGCTAGTGGTGGGACAGTTGTCTACGCCCGCCACCGTGGCCCCGATCCAGCGGACGTCCACGTCGCCATCGCCGTCGACGTCTTTGTTGACGGTGTTGCCTGCGCCGAGGTCTGGCTCCCAGATCACCGCTTCCGCCTCCCCGTCGGCGTCAACGTCCAGGCCCGGCGCTAGGAGGCCCTGGGTGCCGCCGACGACCACGATGTCTTTGTCAGCGTCACCGTCGAGGTTCCACCAAATGAAGGCGCCGGCTGACAAACCCGGATCTTTGACCACCGCCTCGTTCTCTCCATCGCCATCTAGATTCATGGCCCTGGCCGCCCCGCCAAGCGTTACCACGCCGACTAGAACGACATCCCAGTCACCGTCGCCGTCGAGGTTCCGAAACCACGCCCATCCGGAGTCCATCTGCTTGGTTTGGATGACCGTCTCGCTGTCGCTGTCGCCGTCGAGGTTCGCTGTCGCGCCGTCGACGTTGGGAGCATCCTGGACGCCGTCGTTGTCGTCGTCTGGGTCACAGGCGTTGCCCTGGGCATCTCCATCAGTGTTAGCCTGGTCGGCGTTTGGCACCGAGGGGCAGTTGTCTGTACCGTCCGACCGACCATCCCCGTCGTCGTCGCTGTCGCAGACGTCGCCGCTCCCGTCGCCATCGCGGTCTAGCTGGTTGGCGTTGGCAGTGGAGGGACAATTGTCCCAGCCGTCGATGACGCCGTCCCCATCCGCGTCAGGAATCGAGCCAAGGTTCAGCCGCCCGGAGCCGTAGATGTTGTCCTTGCCCGCTGCGCCCAGGGGAACCGCTCGGCCTTCCAGGAAGCTCTTGATCTGGGCCGGGCTGTAGGCTGGGTATGCCTGCTTCACGAGAGCTGTTGCACCAGCGACGTGCGGTGATGCGGCAGACGTGCCGGAGAAGGCCGACGGGCCATAGGTGACGCCGCTCACATAGTCAGGCGCGACGACGTCAGGCTTGGTCCTGCCGTCCTCCGTCGGCCCCTGCGAGCTGAAGGACTCGATCGTGTTGGGTGTGTGCCAGTTGACCGCTCCGACGGAGATGGCGTTAGGGTTGTCTGCCGGGATGGCCAGGCTGCCAGCCGCTACCACGTATTGCATGGGGTACGGAGGGTCGATGTACAGGTGGAAGTGAACAGCACGCGTGGCCGAATAGCGCGCAATGGCGATGTGGTAGGTGCCGGTGTACGGGGCAATTCCAGCAATCCACTCCACAGGGTCGTCATTGCCATCCTGCGTGCTCTCCGAACAAACGATGATGGCTAGGCTGGAATCCAGCAAGCAGAGGTCGTAGTCGTTGCTGGAAGCACCAAACACGTCATCCCACTTCAGCCTGATCGCCATTAAATATCCGGCCGACGCGGCAAAGGTGTTTGTCTCATCGTTGGAGGCAAAGTTGTGCCAACCATTGCTGTTTGGGTCGGACCAGTTGCCCATCCAGTGCGCATCCGCCATATTGCCCATCGCGTTCGCCCAGACGACGCCACTGGAAACCGCCTGACTCACCTTCTGGTTGATGTAGCCCGTGCCGTCACCCCGACCAATGACAGGCCAGCCGGCAGAAAAGTTGATGACGTCGACGTCCTGAGCGATGAGCCAGTCGACGGCATTGAGAAATTCCACATCCGTTAGGTGGTTCACCAGGTACATTTGGGCACCAGGCGCTACGTCGTGGACGATCTCCGCAACCGCCGTGCCGTGTACCACCCCGCCCCCGGTGATGTCATGATCTGCCCTGAAGGACTGCGTGATCACTGAACTCGGCAGCTCGCTCCCCAAGAGGGACGAATAGCCGGAGAAACCGGCATCCAGAACCGCCACCTTCACTCCGCTGCCCGTCAGTCCCGCAGCCTGCCAGTCGTCAGCATTGATGATGGACACACCCTCACTGACTGCGGCGGGTTGAGCTTCCCGCGGCTGCCGGACATACCTCACGGATGGATCGTTGGACAACAATTCAAGCGTTCCTACTGGCGCGAGCATCTGCACGAGGTCGCCGTAGCTCGTCTCTACGACTCCTCCTTGACGGCCCGCCTCCTCCGCGACGGCGCTGGCCTGTCCAGGCTGAGCCTCAACGATGACCCGCACGGCACCGTCGCTCAGCGTGACGACCGAGCGCTCTGCCTCAGCCGAGAGTCCTGTCAGGCCGCCCCGTCGTTCGGCCTCGACAAGCCGCCAGAGCGCGGATTCGAGCCTCGGCGGCCCCTTCGGTGGGAGCGCCTCAACGTCCAAAGCTATGTCGGTGGTCGGAGCGGAGCGCACATCTGGGCGGTTGGGCAGCGGTTCGTCGGCCTGTGCTGAGAAGCAGGAGACGAGGAGGAATACTACGAAGAGCGGGAAGAGCCTCGCCAGTCTCATCAGAATTCCCCTCTTTGGAACTTGAGGGATGTGGACATCCCAGAGACTACGGGCCGGCTCTCTCATCATGCCAGTAAGTCGCGAAGGCGTCAAGGCCCCGGTTGGCGGTTCCCTTTGCAGCATCATACCCCCTCATTGTGTACGGGCTGAAGGACGCGAGCACGTATGCGCGTACGGGCGGGCGCTTCGGTGTCCGGGGTACTTTCTAGCTCGGCTGAGGCGAGAGCGCGGCGGAAATTCACTCATTAGATGAGGGATGGCTGACGAGCAGGGTTTCTATGAGGACCCAGCCGTGCATCAGCCTAGCCAGCGCCTCCTGGCGTACCAGGCGCCTGCGGTGAGCGCGACCAGGGCCGCGGCTGCAAGGCCAGCCGGCTCAAACCTGGAGCGCGTGTCCTTACTTTCGTCGTAGCACAGCCAGAGGACAAGGCAAGAGGTAAAGCTGGGGACAAGGTGAGAGAGCCGTGGCGCGCCGAAAGCTGTATGTGCGGCTGCCCGAGTCAGTATCAGTTCTTCGAGGTTGTCTATCTCCGGTGGGGTCGGAGAGCCCTACCTCTCCCACCGCCTCCTGGCGTACCAGGCGCCGGCGGTGAGGGTGACGGCTGCCCCTACGTGCAGTTCTTCCCGATCGTCCCCGCGAACTTGTAGACGTCGCCGGCCATAGTGATGAAGTTGTCCATGTTGAGGTCCAGGCGCTGCCGCCAGTTGGGGTCGCCGAGCCTGGCGCCGATGCGGTCGCGGAAGTTCCAAACGTCGCCGGCCATAGTGACAAACTTGTCCTTGTTCATGTCCAGGGGCCAGGCGTCGTCGGTGGGGCCATCGGGGCAGGCGTCCAGCGGGTCGGTGCCCATGTACAGTTCCTTGTCATCTGAGAAGGCGTCGTTGTCGTCGTCAGGGTCGCAGGCGTCGCCGCCGAAGAAGTCGCTGGGGTCGGGTGAGAAGCCAGGCAGGGCATCACCGTCGGAGTCCTCCTGAGACGGGTTGAATGCGAAAGGACAATTGTCTTCAACCGTGGCAACAGTGTCCCCATCGAAGTCTGGGTCGTCAGTCCGTGCCTGCAAGAGGTCATCGTGGCTGGGATCGGACTCGGCAGGAAGCGTGACATGGACAAGATCAGCAAAGTCGCCAGACTCGCGGAAACTGTACTTAAGGTTGGCCCAATCATCATAACCTCTTAGTTCCTCGCCCGGACTCTGTTTGTTGCAGCCAGGAACCTTCGTGATCCAGTTGATATCTGCTGAAACGCTGGGCTCCGGCTCGCCGCCGGTTCCGTTCCAATCGATGGGGCCGTCCGCTGGCACTGCCTCAGCGAGTGCGCCGTCAACCCCATATACGACGACGTCAGAAGATGCCCCGCCCACACCTGCCCGCTCATCCAGGTTGGCCTCCCTCAGGGGCCCGAGTTCCGCGTCGGAATAGTCCAGAAGGCTAGAAATCCCCCCCCAATACTTATTCGCCCAGCCGTTCGCCCTAGAGTAGGTCATGATGCTTAGATAGTTCGGCTTGCAGTTGACCCAATCGCTTCCGCCATGGTAAAGCCCCAGCGTGTGGCCGAGTTCGTGCATGAATACGCCAGAATGCTGGCGATACGGCCCGAGGTGACCAGCCGTGGCGACGATGAAATCGTTTCCCCCAACCTCGCCAACTCCCAAAGGGACAGTGCAGGTGCCTTTCTTGGCGTCGTAGTAAGCCAGTTTATGGCCAAAGACGGCATAGCGGAAAACCAACCTCTTGGCCACAATCCTGAGGGGATCACTTCGTTCAGCGGCTGTCCCAAAGTATGCTGCCTTGATGTCGTCGAAGTTGGCGCCGCCACAGTACGCGGGCTCAAGGCCGATTTTGTCACTGTGCGGGATCCTGTCGTTGATTTCCACATGAAGGTTTATGCCGCCTCGAGTGCCTGGGGGCGCCTCTGGAGGCGGCGCTATAGGAGCCGAATCGAAAGCCTCCTGGACTGCCGCTATCGCCTCATCATTGGGTCGGTGTGAATGTGAGATCACACAACCACTGCCGCCAGCAGCACAATCCATGTAGTCGACTTCGACGAAGATGTCCTTGCGCCAACGGTCGGCACCTAGAGCCTTCAAATCTAGCTCGAGCCGGCCGTCGCCATTGACATCAATGCCCGACTCCTCCCAGACATCAAGTAGCCCATCCCCGTCCGAGTCCGTGTTGGAGATTCCGGGATCAGGGCATCCGTCCTTGTCTTCGAAGCCATCGATGTCCTCGGCATGGTCAGGACAAGCATCCCTACAGTTTGCGACGCCGTCCTGGTCAGAGTCTACGTCTACCAGATCGGTCAGCGCTGGAGCCAGAAAGACACCGCCAGAGGATGATCCACCACTGACCTCGGACCAAAACATGAACTGGTCGCTCGCATTGATAGCGGAGTGACCGAGCTTGCTGAAGGTTCCCCCTATGGGCGTGCTGTCGCCCTCGCGGACTAGGCTCACGGCGCATCCGCCCTTGTCTAGGAATATGGCCCCAGGAACTGGCCCACCCGACAGCTGTGCTATGATTATGACCTCCCCAGTTCTGCTCGGATTCGGGGGCGCAAAATTCTCGAAACTCGAGTATCTGCCGCCGATCGGCGTCTCCTCGCCAGTTGCTGCCACCTTCCTAATGCCGCTATCATCCGACCAGAGGAAAATGCCGCTGGCGGCGGTGCCGCCCGATACAGCTGCGCTGAACGCGTGGTAGCCAGGGGCGCCTGAGGCGCCAGAGAAACCGGAGAAGGTGCCACCGAGGGGGGTGGGGTCACCCTGCGCCGCGACCTTCGTGGCGTTGCCGTCCTTGACTTTGAAGAACCCCAGGGTGCAGCCGAAGAACAACTCGCACGCAGACGCGTAGAAGCCAACGGTTCCATCTTCGCCGATATCTGGATTACCGAAGCTTGAAAAGGGCTTGTTACCGAAGAACCCTGGGATTGGGCTCGGGTCGCCCTTAGCCACTGCTTTTGTTGTCGTGCCAGCATCCCACAGGAAGATGCCTTGGGACGCTGATCCCCCCGTCATGTCAACCCTGAACGCTACCTGGCCTACTTTGTTTCTTGCAGGGGGCCAGAACCCCGTTGAGAACGTGCCACCAACGAGGGGGGCCGGGTCGCCTTGTGCCGCTATCTTGATGAACGTGTCGCCCGATTTGAGGAATATGCCCTTCGTTGAAGTGCCCCCAGAGATGCCCGCCACAAAGGCCCACTCCTGCCCATCACCCACAGCCCAGCCGGCCGTCGTCTGGCCGTAGGGCCCCTCAAGACTGGAGAAGGTCCCACCGATCTCCGTGCCGGTAGGGTCTCCAGCAGCAACAATCTTGGAGATTTCGCCATCAGACCACAGGAATAGACCTTCGGAGGAGGAACCCCCCGAGATCTTGGCGCGAAACGTGGCTTGACCGCTGTCTAGTAGCTGGAACGAATTCCTGTCGATTTCCGAAAAGATGCCCCCCAGTTCCTCGGGTGCTGGATCGCCCAAGGCCACAAGCTTCTGCATATCGTTGTTCGACCCGAACCGCCGGTTAGCCACCTCAGCGTCATCCAGTTCGTCATTGATGGCGTTGTACTCTCGGAAGGTAGAGTCCACCCCAACCTGCTTGAGCACCAGGCGTTCGATAGCCTGAGTATGCGCGTCCCGACCGTCAGTCCCGTCCCACATGTGGAAATGGAGGTGGCAGCTGACCCCACCATCGCCGAAGGAGCTGTTTCCGCTCTTGGCCATTGTTTGCCCCTGCGTTACGGTAGAACCAACATCGACCAGAACGTCGCTCAGGTGCAGATACACGATTTCAAACGGACTACCGGTTGATCCTGTGTACTGAACAGCCAGTTCCCGGCCGCCCATGCCGTCGGGGTCGTTGTCAACATAGGTCACTGTTCCCACGGCTTGGGCAAGCACTTCCGCACCGCAGTCCAGCCCGACATCCAACGCATATGTGTTCTCCCAGGCGCAGTTGTCGGGGTCCACTTCGCGCTGATAGCAGACATCATGGGAAAATGAGCTGTGGTTGCCCTGATTAATGGTTGCCGTTCCTTGCCACGGCGCCTTCAGCTGTGGCTGCAGGAGAGTGCCCCTAGTAGCGTCGCCAGCGACACCTGCGGAGGCCACCACTGAGTCGCGGAGCGCGAGAACCCCACTGCTTGCGACCAGAAGAAGTGGAGCCAGAGCAAACAGGCAGGCTATCGGGACAAGGCTTCGTCTGCGGTTGCCGATGTGGGGCATCGGGTTACTCCAGTCATGCGATAGGTCCAGGCCGGCTGCTCTCCTATAATATCTGCTCAGGCGCTGTTGTCAACCGCTTGGATGTTCCAGGACGCCGATGGAGGATGTGAGAGGTCAGCGGCCGTGTTACTTTGGCCTACGTCGTGCGACACTGACCCCGGGCAGCAGCGGGCTCGGTCCAAGACCCTACCAGCTCGGAAGCAACCCTATGGGCAGCCGATCGACAGCACTCTCCGCAAGTCCCTTGGCCCAGTGCACGTACCGCTGACTCGTCTCCAGCCGAGCGTGCCCCAGGTCCGCCTGCAGCTGGTATGCCGGCGCACCGCCGAGCGCAGCGAGGGTGGCAAACGAGTGCCGGAGCCAGTGTGGCGAAACCGGCTTGTCGATACTCGCTGCCTTCGCCGCCGTCGCTACCAGCTTGTGCAGGCCCCTGGTGGTGTATGGCTTCTTCCCCCGGCCGGCCAGCAGCGGCGTCCGATCACGACCATCGAGCTTCTCAGGAAGCCTCTTGCGGTTCCGCTCCTCACACAGCAGGGCGAAGAGGTCGTCCCTCACTTTCACCACCCGCTCCTTGCCGCCCTTGCCCACCACCATGAGGCCAAGCCTGCCCTCTGGGTCGCGGAAGAGGTGCCGCCATTCGGCTGAGGCTAGCTCCGACACCCTTAGGCCCGTGAGCAGCAGCGCCGCACAGGCAGCGTAGCACTGCGGAGAGGCACCGTGAGCGGCCTCCAGCAACCTCTCAGCCTCTTCCTCATCCAGATACCGTGTCATGGAAGTCAAGGCTACCCTGGGCCGCCTCAGGGCGTCCAGCGGCGTCTGCGGAATGATGCCCTGACCCTGGCAGTACTTGAGGAACGAGCGCACCGCCGAGATGTGGTGGGCACGGGAGGCGGCCGACAGGCCCGACAGGCTGCCGAGGTAGTTCGCCGCGTCCGCCACCGTGATGCTGCTCACCGGCTTTCCCGTCTCCTCTAGGAAGCGACCTACCGCCTGCGCGTAGGAACGAGCTGTATGCTCTGAGCGGGGCCGCAGGGACTGCACGAAAGCCCTGGCCGCCGCGTCTCTGAGTTCCTGGACCATTGTCTCTACCTCCCTTCTGCGTAGTGCTGATACCAACTATTATCAGCACAACCATTGTAGCCCCAGATGGAAGCCGAGTCAAGAGGCGCGTGGAGATCCCGGGGTGGCTGGGATGCCGATCTGGGGGCTACTGTCCGGCGAGCGGCTGGGCCCAGACGAAAAGGTCAGAGCGTGTCCCAGTCGATCACACTTGAGACCCCGTGGGCCCTAGAACCTCCATTGCACGCCCAGAACCATCCCCCTGACTCCAATGGAGAGTTGGCATGCTTCCCGGTTGCCTAGACAAGTCATGCCCGATCGTCGTAGATTGGGGCCAGACAACCACGGGGGGTACCCGTGACTCGCTACCGCTCCGCGACTTCTTCGTGATGGCGACGAGGCAATGAACCTTCAGGCTCACGAGCTTGCTGTTTAACGAGATCATTCGATGCCCATAAAGAAATCCGAGCTCTATAGCTCGCTTTGGAAGAGCTGCGACGAACTACGCGGCGGCATGGACGCGTCGCAATACAAGGACTACGTGCTGGTCCTACTCTTCGTCAAGTACGTCTCCGACAAGTATGCCGGCCAGAAGGATGCGCTGCTCGACGTGCCTCAAGGCGGCGGGTTCGCCGACATGGTCGTGCTGAAGGGCGACAAGGAGATCGGCGACAAGATGAACAAGATCCTCGCCAGGCTCGCTGAGGCTAACAGTCTCAAGGGTGTGATCGACAACGCCGACTTCAACGATGAGAGCAAGCTGGGCAAGGGCAAGGAGATGGTGGACCGCCTCTCCAATCTTGTCGCTATCTTCGACAACCCAGCGCTTGACTTCAGGGGCAATAGAGCCGAGGGCGACGACCTCCTCGGGGACGCCTACGAATACTTGATGCGCCACTTTGCGACCGAGTCCGGCAAGAGCAAGGGCCAGTTCTACACCCCGGCGGAGGTCTCCCGCATCATGGCCAAGGTCATCGGCATCGGTAGTGCAAAGTCCCCCGGCCAGTCCATCTACGACCCTACCTGCGGTTCCGGTTCGTTGCTGCTGAAGGCACACGACGAGGCCAAGGGAAGCGCGGGGCTCGACTTGGCCATCTACGGGCAAGAGAAGGATAACGCCACAACGGCCCTGTCGAAGATGAACATGATCCTGCATGACTGCCCCACTGCAGAAATAGCCCCGGGCGGCAGCAGCACGCTCTCCAATCCGTTCTTTCGAAGCAGTCAAGGCACGCTCAAGACGTTCGACTATGTGGTCGCCAATCCGCCGTTCTCGCTCAAAGCGTGGCGCAACGGGTTCAACCCAGCCGCGGACGAGTTCAAGCGCTTCCCCTACGGCATCCCGCCCGCCACCAAGGGCGATTTTGCCTTCCTGCTGCATATCCTCGCTTCGCTCAAGAGCACCGGCAAGGCGGCCGTAAATCTACCCCACGGAGTGCTGTTCCGAGGAGCTGCTGAGGCCGACATCCGCCGCGAGATCGTCCGGCGGGGATATATCAAGAGCATCATCGGCTGGCCAGCCAACCTCTTCTACGGGACCAGCATCCCTGCCTGCATCGTCGTCCTCGACAAGGAAGACGCCGCCACGCGGACTGGCATTTTCATGATCGACGCTAGCAAGGGCTTCATCAAGGACGGCAACAAGAACCGCCTGCGCGCCCAGGACATCCACAAGATTGTCGACGTTTTCACTCGCCAGCTCGATATCCCGCGCTACTCGCGCATGGTGCCGCTGGCCGAGGTCGAGGCCAACGACTTCAACCTCAACCTGCCACGCTACGTCGACAGCTCTGAACCGGAGGACCTGCAGGACATCGACGCCCACTTGCGAGGCGGCATCCCGAATCGCGACATTGACGCGCTGGCCGCCTACTGGCGAGTCTTCCCCGCCGTGCGCGCCGCGCTCTTCGAGCCCGCTGGACGCCCCGGCTACTGCCAGCTCAAGGTGAAGACTTCCGATGTCAAGGCCACGATCTTTGGCCATGCCGAGTTCGCCGACTTCAACCAGGAAATCACGGGGCTCTTCGAGAAGTGGAGGAAGAACCACACCACGCGCCTGAAAGCCATCGCCGTCGGCGACAGGCCCAGGACCCTGATCGAAACGCTCTCTGAGGACTTGCTGGACACGTTCCGACGCGCTCGCCTCCTCGACGCCTACGACGTCTATCAGCACCTGATGGACTACTGGGCCGAGACCATGCAGGACGACGTCTGCATGGTCGTCGGCGACGGCTGGAAGGAGGCCATCAAACCACGCCTGATCATTGAGAACAAGGAGAAGGCGGACTTCACGATCGGCAACCTGAAATACAAGGCCGAGTTGGCACCGCCTGCCTTTCTGATTGCTCGCTATTTCCCTTCGGAGCAGGCTGACATCGACAACATGGAGGCCGCAGCCGCATCAATCGAGCAGGCGATGGAAGACCTAAAGCAAGAGCAGAGCGGTGAGGAAGGACTGCTCGCCGATGTTATCGATGAGAAGGGCAAGATCTCCAAGGGTGCGGTGACCGCCCGGCTGAAAGAGATCAAGGGCGACGAGGACTACGCCGACGAGCGGACGGCGCTGGAGGATTACCTCAACCTGGTCGATCAAAAGTCGGAGGCCGACAGGAAGTTGAAGGAGGCCAAGAAGGCGCTGGAAGGTAAAGTCGCCGCGAAGTACGGCAAGCTCACCGACGACGAGATCAAGACGCTTGTGGTGGACGACAAGTGGCTGGCCGCGCTCGCCGCCGCCATGCAGAGCGAGCTGGACCGCGTGTCCCAGGCGCTCACCGGCCGCATCCGCCAACTTGCCGACCGCTACGCCTCCCCGCTGCCGCAGCTCACCACCGAAGTTGCGACCCTCGCCGCCCGCGTCGACGACCACCTGAAGAAGATGGGTGCGGTATGGAACTGAAGCCGGGCTACAAGCAGACGGAGGTGGGGGTGATTCCGGAGGAGTGGGAGGTCAAAGCGATTGCGGAATTCGCTGAAGTAAAGGGAGGAAAGCGGCTGCCTCTCGGGAAGAGTCTCACTGACAAGCCAACACCTCATCCATACCTCAGGGTCACCGACATGCGGTTCGGAGGTGTCGCTCTCGATGACATCAAATACGTCCCGGAAGATGTGTTCCCTGCGATCAAGAACTATCGCATATCCAGCGCGGACATATTCATAAGCGTCGCTGGGACCTTGGGAATCGTTGGAAAAGTCCCGCCCGAGTTGGATGGTGCCAATCTCACGGAGAACGCGGACAAAATCGCAAACATCAGCTGTGATCGCGATTTCCTCTTATATGACCTGATGTCCCACCGGATTCAGCGGATCATCGAGGCCGAGAAGACAGTTGGCGCACAGCCGAAGCTCGCGCTCGCGCGAATCGGCGCTTTCAGGATCGGCCTTCCCAAAGACCTCCCCGAACAACGCGCTATCGCGGGTGTGCTGAGTGATGTGGATGCGCTGATCGGCGCGCTGGACCAGCTCATCGCCAGGAAGCGCGACCTCAAGCAGGCCGCCATGCAGCAGCTTCTCACCGGCCAGAGTCGCCTGCCTGGCTTTAGCGGGGAGTGGGAGGTGAAGCGGTTTGGCGATGCAGCAACACCGCGAAAGGACCGGGTCGATCCGCGAAGGGCCGGCGGTCAGGAGTTCTGTGTTGAACTGGAGCATATAGAACCAGCGACCGGGCAACTGCTGGGGAGCACGGCCACCGGCGGAGAATCCTCTCTCAAATCGGTGTTTCGAGAAGGAGACGTACTGTTTGGAAAACTACGCGCCTATCTCAGGAAATACTGGCTGGCGGATTGTTCGGGGGTCTGCTCAACCGAGATTTGGGTATTCGTGCCCAACAAGCGTCGTGTCACGGCCGCGTACCTCTTCCAGCTCATCAAGATGGACCAGTTCATCGAAGCGGCCAGCACGGCTTACGGCACGCACATGCCCCGCTCCGACTGGACCGTCGTGAAGAACTATGAGCTGCGACTCCCACCTCTTCCCGAGCAAACCGCCATCGCCACCGTACTCTCCGATATGGATTGCGAGATCGCCGCGCTGGAGCAGCGCCGCAACAAGACCCGCGACCTCAAGCAGGGGATGATGCAGGAGCTCCTGACGGGAAGGACGCGATTGGGGGTGAGGTCATCGTGAAGAACTACTACCGGGTCATGCTGGGGAAGGGAAGTATCAACGCAGAGGAGTGCTTTGCAGGCAACTTCATCGGCGTCGATTTCGACATCCGCCAGGACCTGACCAACAAGCTGACGGAAGAGTGGCGGGACTTCAATCGTGAGTTCATCCCCGTGTTCCTGGCCGCGCATCCGGGCAAGAGCAAGGTGGCGGCCGGCCTTGCCTGCGGGAGTCTGTGGACGGTTGCCAAGGGTATCCGCGAGGGGGATGTGGTGCTCTGTCCGAATGGAGTGGGCGGCTATCGCGTCGGCGAGGTCGTGGGTGGATACTTCTATCGTCCGGGGGAGGTTCTCCCTCACCGACGGCGAGTGACCTGGTTGCCGACAACGATCGAACGGAGCGACATGAGCGAGCCGTTGCGGAACTCGACCGGGGCCATTGGAACGCTAAGCAGCATAACCCGGCATCAGGAAGAGATAGAGCGACTGATCCATCCGGAGACGGCACCAACAATAGTCGCAACAGACCAGACTATCGAGGACCCCTCGGTCTTCGGACTCGAACAGCATCTCGAAGAGTTCTTGGTGCAGAACTGGGCGCACACAGAGCTCGGCAGGAAGTATGACATTTACGAAGAGGACGGCGAACGCGTTGGGAAGCAGTATCCCACCGACGCGGGCAACGTGGACATCCTGGCCATCAGCAAGGACAAGAAGGAGTTGCTCGTCGTTGAGCTCAAGCGGGGACGGGCGAGCGATGTCGTCGTCGGCCAAGTGCAGCGGTACATGGGCTATGTGGTTGAAGAGCTAGCCGAGAAGGGGCAGGAGGTTCGAGGCGTGATCATCGCGCATGAGGACGATCAGAAGATCAGGCGGGCGCTTGTGGTAGCCTCCAACATAAGCTTCTATCGATACCAGGTCAGTTTCAAACTACTGAAGGCATGACATGAGCCAGGTCGGCGCGCAGGAACACCTCACCCAGGACCGAGTCGTTCGGCTCTTCCGTGACAGGCTGGGGTACCAGTATCTTGGCGATTGGACGGACCGGGAAGGCAACGCCAACATCGAGTCGGACCTGCTGCGCGCCTGGCTAGAGAAGCAAGGCGTCGACGAGACCCTCATCAACCGAGCGCTCTATGAGTTCCAAAGAGCGGCAGGCGACACTAGCAAGAGCCTCTACGACCGCAACCGCGCCGTGTACGAGATGCTTCGCTACGGCGTGAAGGTGAAACCCGCGGTTGGCGAACTCACGCAAACCGTCTGGCTCATCGACTGGAAGCACCCAGAAGACAACCATTTCGCAGTGGCTGAGGAAGTCACCCTCCCGGCAATCGATCCCAAGGCATACGGGAAGCGTCCTGACGTGGTCCTGTACGTCAACGGCATCGCGCTGGGCGTGCTGGAACTCAAGCGCTCCACCGTCTCGGTGGCGGAGGGCATCCGCCAGAACCTCGACAACCAGAAGAAGGTCTTCGTCGAGCACTTCTTCTCCACGATGCAGTGGGTGATGGCTGGCAACACCACCGAGGGCCTTCGCTACGGCACCATCCAGACGCCAGAGAAGTATTACCTGACCTGGAAGGAAGATGGCCCCGGCGAGAATCCACTGGACAGAGCTCTCGCGCAGATCTGCGCCAAGGCGCGCTTTCTGGAGCTGATACACGACTTCATCGTCTTTGATGCCGGCACCAAGAAGGTGTGCCGCCACAACCAGTACTTCGGCGTGCGCGCCGCACAGGACCGCGTGAAGCGCCGCGAAGGGGGCATCATCTGGCACACCCAAGGCTCGGGCAAGAGCATGATCATGATCTGGCTGGCCAAGTGGATTCGCGAGAACATGACCGACGGTCGAGTGCTGATCATCACGGACCGCGCCGAGCTTGACCAGCAGATCGAGAAAGTGTTCAAAGGCGTCAACGAAGACATCTACCGGACCACGTCAGGCGCGGACCTGATCGCCACACTTAACGCCACGATGCCATGGCTCGTCTGCTCGCTCATCCACAAGTTCGGAGGCAAGGAAGAAGGCGAGGAAGTCGGAGACATCGCGGGCTACATAGAAGAGGTCAAGAAGGCGCTGCCAGCGAACTTCAGGGCCAAAGGTGACCTGGTGGTGTTTGTAGACGAGTGCCATCGCACGCAGTCGGGCGAGCTGCACAAGGCGATGAGGGCGATCCTGCCGGACGCCATTCTTATCGGATTCACCGGCACGCCGTTGCTGAAGGCCGACAAGCAGAAGAGCATCGAAGTCTTCGGTGGCTACATCCACACCTACAAGTTCGACGAGGCCGTGAAGGACGGCGTGGTGCTCGACCTGCGTTACGAGGCGAGGGACATCGAGCAAAGCATCACTTCGCAGGCGAAGGTCGACCAGTGGTTCGAGGCAAAGACCAAGGGCTTGACCAACCTCGCCAAGGCACAGCTCAAGAAACGATGGGGCACGATGCAGAAAGTGCTGTCCAGCAAGTCGCGGCTGGAGAAGATTGCGGCCGACATCCTGATGGACATGGAAATCAGGGATCGGCTGAAAAGCGGCCACGGCAACGCCATGCTCGTCTCCGGCAGCATCTACGAGGCGTGCAAGTTCTACGAACTGTTCGCCCAAACCGACCTTAAGGGCAGGTGTGCCATCGTCACTTCATACTCGCCCTCAGTTGTCGACATCAAGGGCGAAGAAAGCGGGGAGGGTGAGACCGACGCGGCGGAGAAGTACGAAATCTATCGCCGGATGCTGGCGGATTGGTTCAACGAGCCACCTGAGGCGGCGATCAACAAGGTTGAGCAGTTCGAGAAGGCGGTGACGAAGAAGTTTGTCGATGAACCGGGCCAGATGAAGCTCCTGATCGTTGTGGACAAGCTGTTGACCGGCTTTGACGCGCCCCCAGCGACCTACCTCTATATCGACAAGCAGATGCGCGACCACGGCCTCTTCCAGGCAATCTGCCGTGTGAACCGCTTGGACGGCGACGACAAGGAATATGGCTACATCATTGACTACCAGGACCTCTTCAAGACCCTGGAACATGCAGTGCATGACTACACCTCCGGCGCCCTGGACGGCTATGACAAAGCAGACGTTGCCGGCCTGTTGGAGAATCGGCTCGACAAGGCTAGAGAGCGACTCGAAGAGGTGCGAGAGGCAGTCAAGGCGCTGTGCGAACCGGTGGAGCCGCCCAAAGACTCGGCGGCCTACTTGCGCTACTTCTGTGCCAAGGATCCCGGCAACGCAGACCAGCTCAGGGAGAACGAGCGGCACCGACTCGCGCTGTACACGCACGTGGCGGCTTTCATCCGAGCGTTCGCGAATCTGGCCAACGAACTGACCGAAGCCGGCTACACACCTGCCGAAATCAATGCCCTGAAAGCCGAAGTGGATCACTACGAAAAGGTTCGCAGCGAAGTGAAGCTGGCCAGCGGCGACTACATCGATCTCAAGATGTACGAGCCCGCCATGCGGCACTTGATCGATACGTACATCCGCGCAGAGGAGAGCGAGAAGATTTCGGCCTTCGACGAAATGCCACTGGTCCAACTCATCGTCGAGCGCGGTGCCGGTGCGGTGGCGACCCTGCCTAGGGGAATTCGCGAATCCAAAGAGGCGATAGCGGAGACCATCGAAAACAACGTCCGAAAGCTTATCATCGATGAGCAGCCGATCAACCCGAAGTACTATGAGAAGATGTCTCAATTGCTTGATGCGCTAATCGAGCAACGGAGGCAGAAAACGCTGGATTACCAGAAGTATCTGGAAAAGATCGTCGAACTCGCGAAAAAGGTGCAGAACCCGGCCGCGGGAGAGTCCTATCCGGAGATGCTGAATACAGCCGCCAAGCGGGCGCTGTATGACAATCTGGGCAAGGACGAGGGCTTGGCGCTCGCTGTGGACGGTGCCGTCCGGGCCAGCAAGCAGGACGACTGGCGTGGCAATCACTTCAAGATCAGGATGGTGAAGAACGCCATCAAGCGGGCGCTGAAGGACCACGAGGTGCTCACAGAGCAGGTTCTCGAATTGGTGATGAATCAGCGTGAGTATTGAAAGACATCAGCTCACCGTCAGGGGCCTCGCGGTTGAGGTCGTCCGGAAGGACATCAAGAACCTCCACCTTGGCGTCTACCCACCCCACGGTCGGGTTCGGGTGGCTGTTCCGCGCCGGGTCAGCGATGACGCGGTGCGGCTGGCGGTCATCGGCAAGCTCGGGTGGATCAGGCGTCAACGGGCGCGATACGAGGCCCAGCCGCGCCAATCCGAGCGAGAGATGGTCAGCGGTGAGAGCCACTACTTCCTCGGGCGGCGTTGTCGTCTCCTGGTGATTGCCCACGAAGGGACGGCCAAGGTTCTTCTGCGGCACAAGTCCACGATCGAAATGCATGTGCGACCAGAATCCAGTGCCAGGCAACGTGAACTGGTGTTGCACCGTTGGTATCGCCAACAACTGAAGGAACTGATCCCGCCACTTCTAGAAAAATGGCGGGCCGCCATGGGCGTCCAGCTTGCGGACTGGCGCGTCAAGAGAATGAAAACCAAGTGGGGCAGCTGCAACGCTGACGCCGCCCGCATCTGGTTGAACCTCGAACTCGCAAAGAAGCCGGTGCAATGCCTCGAATATGTCGTGGTTCATGAGCTCGCCCATCTCGTCGAGAGACGCCACAACGAACGCTTCATCGCGATGATGGACGACTGCCTGCCGCAATGGCGGTTGCGCCGGCAAGAGCTGAATTCCACGCCTCTCGCCCATGAGACTTGGAGCTGCTGAGTCCGCGCTGCAGAACGTTGACCCCCCGAATAGGGCCGAGCGCAGGCCCCACAACGAGTTGACGCACATTCTTCGTTGAACTCCCAGCCCCTCTTGGCAGAGTATGGATGCTGGAGAGAACGGGGGACAACCGCTCACGCAAGGCGGCGGCGCTCTTGGGATGAAGCGCTAACACCAGTCAACACTAGGGTTGACAGGTCGCCAAGAGTTCGTTATACTATCTACAATTGAATAGCGGGGTCAGCTTGACGGCTGCGGTGCCACCCCAGGCAGCAACTACGGCTGAGAAGTCGGAGACTGCCGGAATCCATCGCAGAGCGGCAGACTGAAGCCCGTACCGGGTTCTCTTCCATCCCGTCTCGGACTCATGGCTCCCTCTCGAGGGGGAGTCAAGTTCGAGCAACGAGGGTGTACTTAGGGAAACCGGAAGGTCGAAAGGCTTTCTGGTTTCCCTTTTTTGTTCTGCAAAGGAGTAGGCGGACATGGAATATATCAGAATTGGCAGCCTCGCACAGTTACTTGGGCGGCACCCAGACATCCTCCGCCGCTACGAGAAGCGAGGGCTCATCCCAGCGGCTCGGCGCGACCCTGTCACCTGCTGGAGGGTCTGGACGCCCGGCGAGGTGAAGGCCCTGCAAAAGCAGTTCGCACCGTTGGTGTCAGGCGGCCGCGAGGGCGAGAGGTGACCGCCGCGTCGGGTGGGGGAGCCCCCCCGACCGCCCAGGCGATCGCCGAAGCCCTGGCCTGCGGGCGGCCTGGGTGCGGCTGCGGCAAGAGGGAAGGGAAGGGCTTTCAGACACATTGTCCAGCTCACGCCGACGCGAACCCCTCCCTCAGTATCGCCGTCGGCGACGATGGCAAGTTGCTGGTTAAATGCTTTGGCGGCTGCACTCAGGACGCGGTGATTGAGGCACTCAAAGCTCGCGACCTATGGCCCGAAGCCCAGCAGATCGGGCTCACGATGGAGGAACTGGCGACAAGTAAGGGCCTGCCCGTCGCCTTCCTGCGTGAACTCGGGGTACAGGCTGGCGTCGCCGGCCGCCATCGCGATCCATGCGTGGATATCCCCTACTGCGACGACGCCGGCGAAGTCCGGGCCACCCACAAACGGCTCCGACTCACGGGCGAGCCGCGCTTCATCTGGCGGAAGGGCGACAAGGTTCTACCCTATGGCCTCACCCGGCTGCACGAGGCTCGCGCTGCTGGCAGGGTGGTGCTGGTGGAGGGCGAGACCGATTGCTGGACGCTCTGGTCGGCGAACATCCCGGCGCTGGGGATGCCCGGCGCGAGTACGTGGAAGCCGGAGTGGGTGCGCCATCTCCAAGGTATAAGCACCGTCTACATCTGGAAGGAACCTGACGCAGGCGGCGACACGTTGGCTGCGAAGCTGGCCCTGGACTTCCCCGACATCCGCATCATCGACTCGCTGGGCGAGGCGAAAGACCCTAACGCACTCTATCTCCAGGATCGTGCCACCTTCGCCAGGCGGCTCGGTGAACTCATGGACAAGGCACGGCCAGCGTCGGCTCTCCGCGCCGAGTGCCTCAGCCAGGAGGCTCGCGAGGCCTTCCAGCAGGGGTGCCCCGTCCTTGAGGACCCGGCGCTGCTGGTCAAGGTCGGCGAGGCGATGAAGGCAGGGGGTTTCGCGGGCAATCTCACACCGGCCCTCCTGGCCTACGTCGCGCTCACGAGTCGCCTGCTGGAGCGGCCCCTGAACCTTGCCTTTATCGCAGCTTCGGCTGCCGGCAAGAACAGGGCCATCGACGCTGCCCTGGACCTCATGCCGGCCAGCGCCTACCACCTGGAGGGGGCGGGGTCGGCGCGGGCACTCATCTACGGTGACACCGACTTCGAGCACAAAACGGTCATCGTGGCCGAGGCCGACAGCATCCCAGAAGAGGGTCCAGCGGCGTCGGCTGTCCGGGCGCTCGCGACTGACAACTGCATGGTGTACGACGTAACGGAGCGGGACGAGGAAACTGGCCGCTTCACCGTCCGCCACATCGTGAAGCCTGGGCCGACGGGCTTGATCACAACTAGTACGAAGCCACTCGGTGAGCAGTTGTCTACGCGGCTGCTCACCGTCAGCGTGCCCGATACCTCTACGCAAACGAGGGCTGTCTTGGCGGCCCATGCGGCTGCTGTGAATGGCTCGCGCCCAGCCCCGGACGTAGAGGTTCTAGTGGCCGTCCAGCGATGGCTGGAGTTGGCAGGCGACCGTGAGGTCGTGGTGCCCTTCGCGCTGGCATTGGCCGCGACCGTGCCTGCCGATCTGGTGCGCATGAGGCGCGACTTCCGCCAGCTACTAACGGTGATTCAGGCCGTGGCACTCCTCTACCAACGGCAGCGGCAGCGGGACGCCGACGGGCGGATCATCGCCACGCTGGAGGATTATGCCCAGGCCCGCGACCTGTTGCTGGAGGTGTTCAGCGAGGCCGCGACTGGGGGTGTCAGCAAGACCGTGCGGGAGACGGCGTTGGCTGTGACGGAGCTATACCAGGAGAAGCCCATCACCATTACCGCGCTCGCCAATGCCCTGGGCCTCCACCGGACGACGGCCTGGAGGCGGGTGCAACGTGCCCTGGAGCTCGGCTTCGTGGTGAACACCGAGACGCGCAAGGGCCAAGCGGCCCTACTCATACCCGGCGATCCACTACCCGAAGAGCGACCGGCTCTGCCCTTGCCCGAAGACCTATTGTGTTGGGGGTATGCACTCCCTCCGGAAACCGATGCAACCGTGCAACAGGACGACCACGCCAGATATGAGCCTATATCTAGCGACCCGGTTGCAAAGGCTGTTGCAACACCAATGCAACCGCCGATGCAACACGACCCGGTTGCACACCCGTTGCAACTGCCAATGCAACACGCAGAAGGGCCTCTCTCGGATACGCAAATACCCCCCGAGAGCCCTGGTGTTGCAGTGTTGCACGCCGATCCGGATGAAGAGGACACCCCCATACCTGTGCACCCCACCTGCCCCCACCGTCCGCCGGGGGAAGTGGAGGATCGCTGGGCGCACCACGACGGCGGCCCTAACCCATGTATTTGCGCTTGCTGCGCTGGCCCCGTCCACCCCGACCTACAGACGGACGGCCTCTGTTCCGTCTGCCGCAACGGCCAGCGGGCCAAGGCAGGCACCGGCCACCTCGTGCGCCTGGCCCTTGACCAGGGAGCGCGACCACGAGAGGCCCAGACGGGAGGAGGATAGTAGCGGATGGTAACGAAAGCTCGCCCCCTGCTTTGCTCAGCTAGACGGCGCGACGGCCAGCCCTGCCGGGCTACTGCCGGGCCTGATGGGAAGTGCTTTGCCCACAGCCCAGCTCTTCGAGAGAGGGCGCAGGCGGCCCGCCGGCAGGGTGGTCGCAACAAGTCGAGAGCGGTTCGCTTGGGGCGTTTGTGCCCGCCCCGTCTGGTCAAGACCTTCGACCTCCTGGAGCAAGTCCTTGATGAACTCCACAAGGGGACGCTGCCGCCGCAGGTGGGCAGCGCGATGGCCGCCGTCGCTGGGCAGATGGCCCGCATCCTCGTTGCGGGCGAGTTGGAGGCGCGGGTTAGGGCGCTGGAGGCGGCTAGCCCCCAGGCCAGGGCCAGCGGCAGGAGGTGGTCATGAGATTGGAAAGGCGTTTGAGCGAGTTGGAGCGGCAGCATCCTCACGGGCCGCCGACGGTCATCTTCTATGTGATAGGCGACGCGCCGCCGCTGTCCGAAGAGGAAAAGGAGCGCCTGATGCGAGAGGCCATCGAGCGCAACCCTGCTAAGCCGCTGCATTTCATCATGTGGCCCCCACAGGAGCGTGGGCAGGACGCTTCCTAAGACGGAAGGCGATGGGGACGGTCAGAGGCAACGGCAGACGGGACGGCGAAAGAGGATACGTCTCGGGCAACGGCGACGGCCGCCTCCAGGTGCTGGTTCAGCTTGAGCAGGTAGGTGAAAGGACGCCAGCCTGGCGGCACCTGTGGCGTCGGCTACTGGTCCCACCCCCTTGCATAGACAAGCGGCTACCCCTACACTTCGGGCAAAAAGATGGGGGAGATGGTGATGCCTGACGCCATTCTGTATTGCCGTGTGAGCAGCAAGGCCCAGGCCGAGGAGGGTTCCAGCCTGGAGACGCAGGAGCAGTCCTGCCGCGCTCTGGCGCGGGAGAAAGGCTTGGAGGTCGCCCAAGTTCTGAAGGAGGACTGGCCAGGCGACTCTCTGGAACGGCCAGAATTGACGCACCTCCGCGATATTGTCCGTGCTGACAAGGTGGACGCCGTCCTTTGCCACAGCACAGATCGACTCGCTCGGAACCCTATCCACCTCGCAATCGTGGCCGAGGAATGCGAGAAGGCTGGCGTCCAGTTACTCTTCGTCACCGAGCCTCTTGACACCAGCCCCGAGGGTCAACTCATCCGCTACGTAAGGGGTTTCGCGGCACAGATCGAGAGGGAGAAGATCCGTGAACGCACCCTTCGAGGCAAGCAGGCCAAGGCAGTGAAGGGCCTGATGCCTCAAGGTACCGGGCGCGGAATCTATGGCTACTGGTACCATCCGAAGGACGAGGAACACCCCGCGGCTGGGAAGCGGACCATTGTGGAGCACCAGGCTGAGGTCGTTCGCAGGATCTTTGAGATGTGCATTGAAGGGGCGTCCTTCCACGGCATAGCTCAGCGGTTGAACCAAGAGGGCGTTCCGAGCTTCGCGGGCGGCCGGTGGTACGCACTGACCGTTCGTCGAACCGTGACCAACCCCACTTACGCGGGTATCACCTACTTCGGGAGGACAAGGCGGATCGGGCTAGGAGGCAAGAAGAGGCGGATAGAACCGAGGGATCAGTCCCAGTGGATCGAGATAGGCGGAGCGACGCCGGCCATCGTGTCGAAAGAGGTGTTCCACGCGGCCCAGCGAGCCCTAGAGCGACCGCGCCAGAGCGCACCGAAGACTCACCGCGAGTATCTTCTACGGGGCCACATCTTCTGTGGCTACTGCGGCACGCGCATGACGGGCTCGTGCTTGCAGGGCCGTTACCGTTACTACTTTTGCCGCAAAGCGCGCACGGAGGGTCCTTTCGCTGCTACGTGTCCAGCACGCTACGTTCGTGCCGACCACGCTGAAGAGACAACGTGGCGAGAGGTCGCGACCATACTCGAAGACCCCCAGACTGTGCTAGCGGAGCTGCGGGAGCAGAAGGCCGAGATAGCCCCATTCCTGAACGACGACATGCAGCGCATCCGGCGGGAGATCCATGCGTGCGCTGACCAAGAGCAGCGTTTGATCAGCCTCTACATGTATGGAGAGATCGACGATGACTACATCCGCCGAAAGAGCGGGCCGCTGAAACAGAAGCGCCAGGGCCTCCAGGAAGAGCTAGAGGAAATGGGGAGACAGAAGCAAACCCTCGAACAAATCGAACTGGCGGAGGACAAGATCCAAGAGTTTTGTCAGCGAGTCTGTGAAAACCTAGCCCGCCTGGACTTTCAGGACAGGCAGCAAGCCCTAAAGGCCCTATCTATCCGAGTGGCTGCATATCGTGACCGGATCGAGATCCGAGGCGTCCTGCCTACCTACGTCACCATTGAACAAACATCGGCATGACCACGTGGACGTAGTTGTCCTGGCCCACCGGTCGCAGGACGCCGGGGCTGGAGGGGCCGGAGGTCTCCAGGGCCACCTGGCTGCAAGCCAGCACCTGGAGCACATCCTGGAGGTATCTGCTGTTGAAGGCGATCTTGGCCGCCTCACCTTCCACCGAGGCATCGATCTCGCCGCGGTTATCACCGAGCTCCTCGGCCTTGGCGGAGATGACCAGCTTGCCTGGCGATAGCTCCTCCCCCGGCGTGACCTGGATGCGGATGATGCCGCTACCGTCGCGGGCGAAGATAGCGGCGGTACGCGTCTCCCGCAGGAACTCGGCCACATCGACAACGGCGCGGCAGGTGTGGGACTGAGGGATTAGCTGGCTGTAGTTGGGGAAGGTGCCCTGGATAAGCTGGGCCACCAGCTCCACGTTCTTGAGGCGAAACAAAACCTGACTGCGGCTGCTGTTGATGGTCATCTCGATGGGCTCTTCCTCATCGGCCAGCAGGCGGTTGACCTCTCGCATTGCCCGCGCAGGAATGATGACCTCGCTGCGCTCGGGCGCTTCCTTGTCCAGAGAGAGGGTGTGCACGGCCAGGCGGAAACCGTCGGCGGCCGCCAAGGTGAAATTACGCTCCTCTCTGAGGAAATGGATGCCCGCAAGCACTGGGCGGGTGTCGTCGCCGGCAGCGGCGAACTCCACCTGGTTGATGCCGGTGCGCAGGCTGACGGGATCGATAGTAAGGGAGACCCCTTCGCGGATGGCGGGGATGGGAGGGAAGTCGTTGGCGTCCATGCCAGCCACGGTGGCCTCGTTGCGGGCGCAGACAATGC
>Ga0315293_10001105_pt1 | contig 26128 bp, 28 predicted proteins | sample YL17G13_20_MG_FD_203071 | JGI IMG/M metagenome (GOLD analysis project Ga0315293, IMG submission 203071) | Sediment microbial communities from Yellowstone Lake, YNP, Wyoming, USA - YL17G13_20 | ecosystem: Environmental > Aquatic > Freshwater > Lake > Sediment | place: USA: Wyoming | collected...
GACAAATTGCCATGTTTCTTATGAGGGATATGCTGGGGATGTCCTATCCCGATATTGGGGATAAAATGGGCAAACGGGATCATACTACTGCAATTCATTCGTTTGAAAAAATTAACAGAGAGATAATTAAAGACAAGGTATTAAATCAAAAAGTGATTTTAGTTAAGGAAGCGGTTAATAAAAATTCTTCTTGATTTTATAGTCTGCCTATGCACAATTTATTATCAACTAATTATAAAGTTAAAATAATTTAGATGTCTCGGTAATTGCTAAATTTAGATTATCCACTTATCAACCGTCACTATAACTATAACTACTATTTATATATACTAAAGAAGAAGTATGAACGTTATCGTCTTAAAAAACAATCTTAAAGAGTCGTTGTTTATTATCTCTGGTGCCAGAAAAGAAAGCGGTAATTTGCCGATTTTAAGAAATTTCTTGCTGGAAACTCATGACGGGAAACTAAAACTTTCGTCAACCGATTTAGAGATAGGAATTACCGATTTAATTTCGGCAAAAGTGATTCAAGAAGGGTCAATAGTTATTCCTTATACGGTTTTTTCTCAAATAACCAGTAATTTATCGTCAGAAAGGGTTAGTTTAGAAACTAAAGGCAATTCTCTGTTAATTACCGCGGATAATTACAAAGCCAGAATAACTACCGCTCCCAAAGAGGACTTTCCGATAATTCCCGAAGTTAAAGATAAAAAAAATAATTTTTTCGAGTGTGACACGGATTATTTTATAGAATCACTGACTTCGGTTATGTCAGCTTGCCAGATTTCAGATATCAGGCCGGAACTGAGCGGAATTTATTTTTCATTTAAAAACGATCAGATTAAATTAGCAGCCACTGACAGTTTCAGATTGGCAGAAAAAACAATTCCCGATAAAAAATTCAACTCTAAATTTGAAAAAGAATTTTCATGCATTATTCCTTTAAAGACGGCCGTCGAACTGAGTAAAAATTTTTCTTCAAAAAACGACGGAAAATTAAAAATTGTTTTTGATGTTAATCAGATTTTATTCGAAAATGACCGCACACGATTAATCTCCCGATTAATTGAAGGAAAGTTTCCCGACTATGAATTAATTATTCCAAAAAATTTCCAAACAGAAGCGGTGATTGATAGAAACGATTTGATGGGCGCCTTAAAACTTGCCAGCTCTCTTTCAAACAGATTGAACGAAGTTAAGTTTATTACAGACGACAACTTAAAGAATATAAACGTTCTTTCTTCCAGCCAGGAGTTTGGCGAGAGCGAATATCTGCTCCCGGCAAAAATTAAAGGCCAAGGAGAGCACGCGACTTATAACTGGAAATTTGTCATTGACGGCTTAAAAAACATTAGAAGCGCCTCGGTTTTTATCGGATTTAACGGTGAGGACAAGGCAACGGCGCTAAAATCTCCCGACGACCAGTCATTTATCTACATTGTAATGCCGATAAAATCCTCCTGAGCTGATAAAAATAAAAACCCCGCCATGGCGGGGTTTTTATTGATTGTATTGAGAAAGAAAATTGGGAATTTTCGCTCGCGCCCAGTTAATTGCGGTTGTTTCCCAATTATTAAACTGCGGATCGTTTCCGGGATTAGGCAAAACGAAATCAACCTCCGGATGGTCCTTGTCTATATAATAAAGAATATCGTGGATATTGGGAGAAACCATCCCGTTATTTGTCAATTGGATTACATACTGTCCGTTTAGCATCGGTTTGGTAGAGGTTATCGGATCGGGAACAGGGAAAATCTCTGGCGGGAATTGATTTATCACTTGTTTGAGAAAATCATTCCAAATAGGCACGGCTGCCAGGATACTTCCGCCCTTCTTTTGCATCGGAGAGTAATCGCTGTTTCCCGCCCAGACGCCGACTGTAATAAACGGAGTGTAGCCAACAACCCAGGCGTCCCGGTAATCATTGGTAGTACCGGTTTTTAATGCCACCTGGTAACCGTTAAATTGGGTCAAAGACAGACTCGATTGAAAAAGTCCGGATCTTAAAGTGGCATCCGACAGAATGGAATTTATCGTTCTGATGTACTGGGGGTCGATGACCTGGATGGCATTATCAGCATACTGGTCCAAAACTTCCCCTTTATTATTTTCGACTCGAATCAGATAAGAGACCGGATGCTTCACTCCGTCTTGTGAAAAAATAGAATAAGCCCCGACCAATTCGGAAAGTTTGACTGCTCCTCCGCCCAAAACCAAAGATAAACCATAAGATGAGGGATCGGTTAAGGTGGTTATCCCCATTTTCGAGGCCGTGTCGATGGTCTCGGGAATTCCGGCAAGGTATAAGAACTTAACCGAGGGCACGTTGATCGATTGAGCCAGCGCTTGTTTAAAAGGAACCGGGCCTCTGAATGTTTCATCAAAATTTCTGGGATGGAAACATTTTTTATTTGGGTTGTCGCTTTCGTAATCGGGGGTAGCTGGACAATCGGGGTTGTTGGGTGAAAATTCTGTCGGCACGTCAAAGACAATTGTGTCGGGAGTATAACCCTTCATCAGAGCGGTAAGATAAGCGAATGGCTTGAAAGCCGAGCCCGGCTGTCTTAAGCCCTGGGTGGCAACATTGAAATTTCCGTCGATATCTTTATCGAAATAATCGGCCGAGCCCACCATTGCCAGAACTTGGCCCGTTTTGGGGTCTTGGGCGACCAAAGATGCGTTTGATCCCTTATACAAATCTTTGTTTCTGGCAGCGCCGTCTTTTACCGATTTCTCGGCGACTACCTGCGTTTTATAATCAAGAGTAGTGATTACTTTGAGCCCGCCGTTTTCAACCATCTCCTCTCCGTATTTGTTGATTAAATCATCCCTGACTTTCATGACGAAATGAGGCGCTTTAATTGAACCGATGGATTGCGGCTGAAAAACCAAACTCTGTTTTTTAGCTTCATTAAGTTGGGAGTCGTTAACGTAGCCCAGCAGTCTCATCTGTTCCAAAACGTAATTTTTTCTCTCCAAAAGCTCGTTTAAATGCTTGCCCCATGGGGAATAATAAGAAGGGGATTGAATCATGCCGGCCAGCAGAGCGGCTTCGGGCAAAATCAAATCTTTGGCGTCTTTCCCGAAATAAAGCCTGGCGGCGGCTTGAATCCCGTAAGCATTTGATCCGAAAGGTATTTGATTAAGATAATAATCGAGTATCTCGTCTTTTGAATAATTATTTTCTATCCAATATGACAAAACCCATTCCTTTAGCTTCCTCTTCACGGTTCTTTCGGGAGTCAGAAAAACAGTTTTGACCAATTGCTGGGTTATTGTTGATCCGCCTTGCGAGATTTTGCCTTTGATTAAATTAACCAAAAAAGCTCTGGCAATCCCCTTCCAATCCAAAGCCGAGTGCTGATAAAATCCCTGGTCTTCGGTGGCAACAACCGCTTTTTTCACAAAATCAGGAATATCTTTTGAGGCAATCACTGTTCGATTCTCGGCGCCATGAATTTCGTAAAGCAATATCTCTCCGGTCCGATCGTAAATTTTAGTCGATTGCGTTGGCTGAAGATCGGTTATTTTTTCCGGATGAGGAAGTTCTCTTATAAGTTGGATAAAATAGACAAGCCCAATAACCCCCGTGACCAGCAGAGCTGAAAAAAAATAAAATAAAAACTTTCTTAAACTATGTTTTTCTGAAGGCATGTAATAAGTATAATGGATTTTCCGTTTGGTGACTGAAAACCCCCCACTTTTTAAAAAGTGGGGGGTTAGGTTTTATTCTTCCTCGTCTTCTTTATCTTCCTCCTCTTCTTCTACCACTACTTCTTCCTCTTCTTCGTCTTCTCCCACCGATATATCTGCCCCCCATTCTTCATCAACTTCCCCTTCTTCCTCGTCTGTTTCCTCGTCTTTAAGCTTGTCATCGTCAAGACGAGCCATTAATGGAAGAACCAAGAATAATTCCTGTGTAGACATGTATCGCTTAGTTACTTACAAATTCAACGATTATAAAAATACAACAAACAAAGGCGGTTTGTCAAAGGGCTGGTTTAAAGAAGCTCTATTTTTTGTAGTTTAACGAATAGCCGGTAATTAAGGCCGTTGCCAAAGCATCGTAGACATCGTCCGGTTCGTTGAGATTTTTTATTTTGAGGATGGTTCTTACCATTTTAGTGACCGCTTGTTTGTCAGCCGTGCCGTATCCGCAAACACCCTGTTTTATCTCCAAGGGAGTGAACTCTTTAATAGGAATTTTCCTTTCCTGAAGGCACATCATAATTATTCCTCTGGACTGGGCGACTTCCAGAGCCGTTTTCATGTTTTTTACAAAGTATAATTTTTCAACGCCCGCCATTTCGGGAGAGTATTTTTTTATAATTGGGACAAAAGAGTCCCTCAAATCGACTAATCTTTGGATTTTGTCGTCTGAAAATACCTTCAAGATGCCTCCAGCGATAAATTTGGGACTTTTTTTTGAAAAATCTATCACGCCATACCCGGCACGCGTGCTTCCCGGATCGATGCCTAGAATAATCATATTATTCTTCTAAGTTAGCGCTTGTGTAAATCTCCGATACGTCGTCGTGATCATCAAGCGCATCCATTAATCTGGTAATTTTATCTCCCGCTTCTTTTGAAATGTTTTGGGGGAATTTCGGCTGATATCCTTCGGCTGTCTTTTCGAACGCCCATATAACAGAACCTTGATTGGCCCACTTTCCATCGTGGTCGTTTAAAATCCTTTTAATCTCCGCCACTGTGCGGTTACCATTGTCTGTATGGGCCTGGATTAAAATCGCCACACCCTCTGGGCCGTAAGCTTCCATGAGAAGTTCTTTGATGTGTTCAACCTCCTGGGATTTTTTGATTGCTCGTTCGATATTGTCTTGCGGAACGTTGAATTCTTTTGCCTGCTCAATCGCCGCTTTGAGACGCGAATTATAACTCGGATTGGCGTCTTCTCTAGCCGCAATAGAAATCGCTTTCAACAGCTTCGAAAAAATTTGCCCTCGTTTTTTGTCAGTGACTTCTTTTTTTCTTTTTATTTGTTGCCATTTATTATGTCCTGACATAGTTCAATTTTTTTAATACTTTATTCATATCAGCTTTTCTCTTGGAGTGCATTATATTACTTTCGATTAATTCGATAAGTTTAATTAGATTTTCTCGATTGTAAATTCTTAGCGAGTAAACATTTTTTCTGGAAATAATATCGTTCATTTTACTTCCCGCTAATCTGCTTATCTGAGGAGGAGCACAATCAACCCCCGATCTATTTAGGAATTGGAATATTGAAAACAAAATGTTTTTATCTTGGCTCTGGATAGTAAATGCAGTATTTTGTTTGGATATGAAACTTCCTTCAGCGTCGATATATCCGCCAAGAAATGAACAAAAGAGCACCTGATTTTTTTCTATCCAATCAGGCACTAGATCGGACTTGGGACAGAGAAATTCAAACGATGTATTGACAAAAACCCTGACAGATCGCGCACCGCGCCTATCTACGGGATAGACTCTGAAATGTCCATACTTAGAAAATAATCTTTCCATTAAAATTATCTGCTCTTTTTTGGTGGTATTTGTCTGTATTCTAATAGTTGGGCTATTTGGGTGAGTTTTCGTGATGTATAGATCTCCCAGTCTAAAACCAATCATATATGCCTTTTCAAATAAATTTCCACGGAAATCATTCCGTTTATATTTTGGAGCGGCTAGAGACTTAGCTTCTTGTATAGAACGCGTTGGAATAGAAAATGATTTTAATTTCGAGATAACACACGTTTGACTACAATTAAGAGCGCGAGCAATTTCATAAGACCCCAGCCCCTTCTTCAGATATAAGTTCTCTAAAATAGATTTTTTAACTTGAATTGGTTTGGGCACAAATTAAGTTTACTACATAACTCTAACGGCCGCAACTAATATTTGTTCTTAAACATTTTTATAGTGCCTCATCTGAGAATTATCAGGGTTAAAATCAATAGCTATCAAATCCAACCGGTATCCGTTTTTTGACATAAGTTCAGGATGCTTATTGGCATACCACTTCGAAATTTTTCTGAATTTTTCAATTTTTGAAGCAGACATTTGATCCTCCGGACTAATAACTCCACCTTCTGGAGAATATTTAAGTCCGGCAAGATGTGGATAACTTGCCGGACTCTTGTCCCCAGCCATTTCCGGGCTTGTTATTGTTTTAACTTCAACAAAAATCAAGGTTTTATCAGGTGATTTGGCGATAACATCAATTTCCCCGAATTTTTCGCGGTAATTCCTGCTGATAATCCGATACCCGTTATTCACGAGATATGCACAGGCCAAATCTTCACCTTTTTTGCCCACCTCTGACCTATTCATGTTGTTAATTATATCAGAATTTTAATATAATTGCCGGACTAAAAATAAAGAAATTGTTTCACGTGAAACAATTGAATCCGGCAAGGATAAGGGTGATTAATAAGACTCGTTGCCGGACTAAAATTAATAAAATTGTTTCACGTGAAACATTTTGTACCATTTTTGACCTCTAAAATATGAGATAAATTGTTTCACGTGAAACAATTTTCTAGGTCAAATTGAAAAAAGCCACTAACCATGCGGTAGATGACTTTTTGAGAAAATGCAATGTTTCACACTTTTGCTTGCCGGACTTTGCCGGATGAGGTTTCATGCGGAAATTCACTTTCGCGATGAATACTAGTGTTTTTGAACGTCTCTTCAGACGTGAGTTCAGACGCTACGCATTAGCCCAACCCAGTTCGATTGATCCGATTTCCAAAGCCCAAGGTCAAAAACTCAACTCTCGCTTTAAGGATGATTGAAAATTGTTTTTTTTAAAGAATATAGGCAGGCCAGTTTTCTGATTTCCGCGCCTGTCCACAACCATTTTTCATATCCGCGGCCCCTGTTTGGTGGTATAATTGAACTGGACTTTTATGCGCAATGCCAATGACATTTTTGGAATCGTAAAAAAAGAAATCAGGTTTGAAGCCGCAAGAGCGTCAGGCCCGGGAGGGCAAAACGTCAATAAGCGGAACACGAAAGTGACCGGATTGTGGAATTTTTCGGTATCTAGATTAATAGATAACGAAGGGAAAAAGAAAATCGCCAATGAGTTGAAAAACAAGGTTCTTTCGGGCCGGGTTTTGGTGGTTGTTAGTCAAAAGCATCGCTCTCAAAATGACAATAAAAAAGAAGTCATCGGAACAATGGCCCATCTTGTTGCCAAGGTTCTAAAGGTAAAAATACTCAGAATTTCGACCAAGCCGTCAAAGACACAAAAAGAGAAGAGGCTTTCTGAAAAAAAGAGGCATTCAAAAATAAAAAAACTTCGCAAAAATAAATCAGGATAACATTTACGGCCGGCACTCGTCTTATTTTACAAGCAGATCGATTTATCTATGACAAAAGATGCCGTTTTTAAAATACTCAAACTGGAAGCCAAATTTGAAATAGACAGAGTTGCTGCGAAAGGCAAAAACCCAAAACTTACCGGCATCAGGGCCTGGTGGGATTTTAGCCAGTCGTGGCAAATCAATACCGCTCAAAAAAACAGAATAGCCAGGATTTTAAAGGACAGAATCGCTTCCAATGGAGCTTTGGTAGTGGCTTATAAAAAACATCCTACTGAACAAAAAAACAAAGATGAATGCTTGGCGATAATGACACGCCTTGTCGCTCATGCCCTGAAAGAAGACGACCAAGGATTTAAACAAAACCGTTCACACGTCCAAGAAGATATTTTAATCAGAAAAGGAAGATAAAAAATCTCCCAAACGGGAGTTTTTTGTCTCTTGCGCAGATAAATAAGATCCTTTGAACGGAGCTGTAATGACGGCTTTTACCCCTTTGTTTCAAAAACATTTGGTGCGCGCTGAGGCCTACCTGCCGGCAGGGATTTCACCCCGCCACGGCGGGGCGTGCCCCGGCCTTCTCGGCTTGCCCCGTTAGATATTGTGGACGGTATAGGATTCGAACCTATGACCTTCTCGGCTTGCCCCGTTAGATTTCTAAGTGCGCGTTGAGGGGATTGAACCCCCGACCTACTCGGTGTAAACGAGTCGCTCTACCACTGAGCTAAACGCGCATATATCTAACGGGGTGAATAAACGAGACGCTCTAATTCACCCATCCACTAATTTTCTTCTCAGAAAATTAGTGTCAGGGCCAACTGACCCCAGTAGCAGAACAAAGCTTGCTACCCCGATAGCATCCCGACAAGTCGGGAACTATGGGGCGCAGCGGGACATAGCTAATCGCCTCCAATTAAATTTTCTGGAATGCGGATCGTCAGATATTCGTTAGATTATTGTATAGCAGACAGCGGCTGATAACTCAAGCTTCGGGATGGTCGCCGTTTTTTTGTTGAGTTGATGTGAAAAATCCGTTGGCTCCAAAAAAATATTTCTTGAGAATCTTTTTTATATAAATTTCAAACAAAGCCATTGCTATTATGACGCTGACGATAAGCGCACTGGCCACCCCTATTTTCTGTTTAAAAATGTCGGTTTGGTCGGCAAAAACATAACCCAGGGACATATAGGTAATTGACCACAAACAAGCCGAGAGAGCCGAGTATTTGACGAATTTTTTTATCGGCATTCCCACATACCCGCTGGAAACAATAACCGCTCGGTTAAAATTCCAGGCAAATTTGGACAAGAGAACGTAAATTCCTATAGAGGGTTTGATTTTATCCAAGAAATCGCTCATCTTTTCGAAGTTCAAGAAAAGGTATTTCTTCTTTTTCATTTTTGAAAGCCGCCCGCCAATGCTCCAGAAAAGAACATCGTGAACGATGGCTGCCAGTATGATAACCGGCAAAATTTTAAAAAAACTCAGCACCCGTTCCTTACTTAAAGCGCCAAACAGGAGCAGGGAAATGTCGCCTTCAATTATAATGGCGACAAAGACGATTAAATAAACTAAAGATTCGTAGTTTTGGATGAACGATGTCAGCCATTCCATATGATGTTAATTTTACTTTAGCATACGGCCGGTACCCTCACAACAAAGCGAAATTGAGGCAATTATGTGCTACGATTAATTCAATTAACCATTTATATTATGGAACAGCAACAAACATTATCAACAGACAAAAAAGGTGAAGGACAACTGCCTTCGATTTTCGAACTGTTCAAAAAAACCTTCGACGTTTACAAAGAGAAGTTTAAGATAATTTTGTATCTAGCGGCTCTTCCCGTGGCCGTTAGCGTTCTTTCTTTCGTGGCTGGCGCTATCGGCGGTCTTGGGTTGGTTTCTTTTGTTTTGTCCGTTGTGTCCCTGGTTGTGATGTTTCTTTTTTATCCCGCGTTGGTTCTGGTTATTTTCTCAGAGACGCTTTCGGCTTCTTATGAATCGGCAAAGGAATTTTATCGAAGAGCCTGCAAAATATTCTGGCCCTTTTTGGTCGTCTTGGGGCTGGGAGTTGTCGCCGTTATGGGCGGAGCCCTGCTTTTAATCATCCCGGCAATTTATGTTTCGGTTATGATAACCTTCTCCGTTTTTGCTTTTATGCTCGACCAGAAAAAAGGCAAAGAGGCGCTGGCGACCAGCTGGGCTTACGTCAAGGGAAATTGGTGGAAAGTTTTTGGCAGGTATCTTGTTTTAGGAATCGCTTTCGGGATAGCTCAATCGATTATCAATGCAGTTCTGGGGAAAATTTTTCCTCCGTCGTCCGTAGTTCTCAACCTTCCGGAAGGGTCGTCGGTTTATCTACCTCAATGGTTTGGCAGCTCAGGTGCTTGGATGAGCAGCCTTTCTGTCACCTCTCCGGCTGCCTTACTGCTCTCTACGGTTATAAACACGGCATTATTCGGGCCCCTAACGCTTGTCTATTCTTTTCTGATTTATAAAGGGCTTAAGTCGGCAAGATTGTCAGGAATCAGCGAGCCGGAATTGGCAGCCGCAAGAAAATCGGTAAAAACATTCAGCGTTTTAGGAATAGTCGCCTTTGCTTTGATTGTTTTGATTATCATCGGGTCGTTTGGATTTGCATTGTTTTCGTTAAAATCAATTCTGTAGTGAACATAGATAAAAGCCCCTTGCACAAGGGGCTTTTATCTATTTTGATTATTTTCTGTGCGCCCCGTTAGAGACAATTGGAGCTGATCACTTTTAAAATTAAAAGATAGTAAAATATCGCCTTGTTGTGTTATGAAAATTTGTAAAGACTTATAAAATCTCTAACGGGGTGCGCCCACTTGGATTCGAACCAAGGACCCCAGACTTATAAGGTCTGTGCTCTAACCAGCTGAGCTATGGGCGCCTATCAACTAAGCCCTGCCTGCCGGCAGGCAGGTACAGGCGTATGGACACGGCTATTGTATAAAATAGGTGGGAAATTTGCAATAAAAAAAGAGCCCTGCCGGGCTTTAGAAAAAGTGCTCGAGAAGGTTCGCGCCGCTGCTTGGAGCGAAAAAGCGTTGCGACGTGGCCGGCAGGGTCGAGGAAAAGAGGTAGCCGATCCGCTATCTTTGTTTTCCGCCGAAGCGGACCGCGGACTTTAGACCGGCTTTTTCTTGGCAAAGGGCTGGGCGAAGCTGGCTGTCGCATTAGTCTGTCCGCTGACAAACTAGGCATGCGCCCCTTTGGCCGCTCCGCCCAGTTATCTGGATACTTTATACATATATAAAAACATCCAAGTAACTGAGCGAAGCTTAATTCATTGTTCTAGTAAGAGAATGGCATACTCTAAAAGATTTGTAAAGTCGTATATGTGGGGCAATAAAAACCGCCACGAGGCGGTTTTTATTCGTAATCAAGTATCAATTTTTTCTAAACTTCTATCGGCTTAATTCCGGATTTTTTGATAATTGCATCAAACTCCTCTTTTTCTATCGTCTCTTTTTCTATTAATGTTTTTGCGATTTGATCCAAAACCTTTTTCTTTCGAGTGACGATTTTTTTGGAGGCGTTGTGGGCCTTTCTGATTATTTTTTCCACTTCCTTGTCAATTTCAAGGGCTGTTTTGTCGGAGTAATTTCTTTCGGTAGAAATTTCTCTTCCAAGAAAAATCAGTTCCTGGGTTTTACCGAAAGTTATCGGCCCAAATTTTTCTCCCATTCCGTATCGGGTAACCATCTTGCGGGCCATTTCGGAGGCGATTTGCAAATCGTTGGACGCGCCGGTGCTCAAATCTTTGAAAACGATTTCTTCGGTGGCATAACCCCCCAAGGCAACGGCCAGATCGGCCATGAACTGTTTTCTGGTTTTAAGATGAACGTCTTCGAGAGGGAGTTTGAGAGTGTAGCCTCCCGCTTGTCCTCTGGCAATCACCGAAATTTTATGGACTGGATCGGCATATTTTAAAGAAGCCGAAACTAAAGCATGTCCGGCTTCATGGTAGGCGGTAGTTTCTTTCTCTCGTTTCGAAAGTACTCGTGAGCGTCTTTCGGGGCCGAGCATAACTTTCTCGATTGATTGATAAAGGTCCTCTTGAATTATTTCTTTGCGGCCCTTACTGGCGGCCAGGATTGCCCCTTCATTCATCAGATTGGCTAGATCGGCTCCGGAAAACCCCGGAGTTCTTACGCCGATTTGTCTCAATTCAACTTCTTTGGCCAGCGGTTTGTTTCGTCCGTGGATTTTAAGAATGGCTTCCCGGTCATTAATGTCCGGCAGATCCAAGACAACCCTCCTGTCAAACCTGCCGGGCCGCAAAAGCGCCGGGTCTAAAATGTCCGGTCGGTTGGTGGCCGCCAGCACGATTACCTGGGCGTCTTGTTCAAATCCATCCATTTCGACAAGAATTTGATTCAACGTTTGTTCTCTTTCGTCGTGTCCGCCTCCCAGTCCTGCGCCTCGTTCGCGTCCAACGGCGTCGATTTCGTCTATAAACAGTATGGATGGAGCGGCTCGTTTAGCGGTGGCAAATGCATCACGGGTTCGGGAAGCGCCCACTCCGACAAACATCTCGACAAATTCTGAAGCGCTGATGTGGAAAAATGGAACTCCGGCTTCTCCGGCAACCGCCCGGGCCAGTAAAGTTTTTCCCGTGCCCGGCTGGCCCAAAAGCAGAACTCCTCGCGGAATCTGGGCCCCCAAATCAAGATATTTTTTCGGATTTTTCAGGAAGTCAACCACTTCCATCAGTTCCTGCTTGGCCTCTTTTAAACCGGCGACGTCGGCAAAAGTCGCCCGGTCTTTAAACGAAGTGAAGAGTTTGATATTTGATTTTCCGAAAGAGAAGGCCTGATTGGCTCCGGCTTTAGCTTGTTTGAAAGTCCACCAGAAAAATACTCCGATAATAATCACCGGAATCAATGACGGCAGCAAAATCCCCATCCAGAACTTAAAGCCCGATTCGTCCTGAACGGTCAGCGGAATCTGGGAAAGGGCTTTTGAGTCGACGCCGTAGTTTTTTAAGGTTTCCGAAAGGCTGGTCTCAGTTTCTTTTCTGGTTTCAACTTCGCTGTTGTCTTTAAGGGTTGCCGACACCATATTCCCCGAAACGATTATACCGGAGACTTCATGGCTGTTTATTTTATTTGCCAGATCGTTTAAGCTGATTTGTTTTGTTTCAACTTGCGTGCCGTAGAGCGAAGAAAAAATCGCCAGGATTGCGACGAAGGTGAAAATAACCATAATCAGGTTTTTTGATATTTTTGCGGTGATGCTTGACGGTTTTTTCATGTTCGTGTTGGAAACATTATAGATTATAAGTAGAAAAGTTTAAAGCAGAAAAAATACGTTGTCAAAACAAGGTTAAGATGATAGGATGGCGCCAGAACATTGGAGGTTAAAAATGAGAAAGAAGCTCAAACTGCTTATCTCGGGCGTATCGCTTGTCAGCCTTGCGGTCGTAATATTTTTTCTTGCCAGCCGGCCCACCTTTCTTGAGGTCATTCAGGACAGAGCTCGTTATGAATATGACACAGCAACGTTTGGCGATTTTGTCAGGGCAATGGCCGGAGAGCACATAGAAGAGGTCAAGGGCATACTGGCCGTCCATCCCGAATATATTTTTGACCGGGACGAACAGCAGGGAACAGCGCTTATCTTGGCGGTGCTTATGGAGAGCGCCCAATCGGCTGCGATTCTTATTGACAAGGGAGCCGACGTTAATGCCGCCAACGAGTACGGCTTTACGGCGCTTCACTTCGCGGCCGCCAAAAGGAACATCGTTTTGGCAAAAATACTCGTTGACCATGGAGCGAAAGTCAATATCATGACAAAAGACGGCTATACTCCGCTTGATGCCGTCAAAGCTTTCAGCTACGACAATAAGCCGCGATATCAGGAGTTTGTCGACTTTCTCGCTTCCAAAGGAGCGGCTTTCAACTTCTTTCGGTAGCTGTCTCTTAATACGCCCAACGGGCGTTTTTTTGAATTTCAATCCTCGAACCCTCACTTTTTTAATTTCAGGATGATTCTTTTTTCTGCCGGTTTTACCGAATTGACGATGAATGTGTATTTTTTCCCGATTTCAAGCTGTTCTTTCATTTTTTCCAAATTCTCAAACTCAGAGATGTGTATCAGTCCCTGTAAATCATAACCAAGGGAAACCAGCGCTCCGAAAGGATTGTATTTGGCGACGACTCCTTCAATTTCCTGTTCGGGAACAAAACGCTTTTCGGCATCATCCCAAGGATTGGGCTTAAGGGCTTTAAACGAAAGAGAGACTCGCCCATCCTTTATTTCTATGATTTTTGCCTTCAGAGTGTCATTAACTTTTACAACTTCTTTGGGAGAGTCGATTAATTTGTGGTCGATTTCGCTGATATGAACCAAGCCCTCGATATTAGGGTCGTCGACAAATCGGACAAAAACTCCAAAATCGGCTATCCCCGAAACGATAATCTCCACAGTGTCGCCGACAGCGTACTTCTCCAGGCTTTTTTTGACGCTTTCTCCGGTCACTTCTTTTTCGGATAAAATCAGTTTTTCGGCTTTGGGGTTGAAATCGAGAATTTTGACTTCAAGTTCGGTGCCGATAAATTTTTTAAGCTCGTCCAATATCTTGTTTTTGTCGCCGTCTTCAACGTGTGGATAGTGATCGGTCGAAAGTTGGGAAACGGGGATGAAGGCTTTGATGCCGTAAAGCTCGGACAAAAGACCTCCGGTGTTGGCGGCCGTAATTTTAGCTATAACCGTTTCGGCTGAGTCCTTGACGCGTTTTATCTCCTGCCAATTTTGCTGCCAAAGGGCTTTAAGTAGGGACACTTCTATGTAACCCTCTTCGTTTTCGGGGAGAACCACGGTGACGGTGCATTTGCTGCCGACTTCGAGGTTTTTGAGAATATCTTTGGCGCTGAGAATTTCAACGCCGTAGAGAATTCCCGTTCCCCGGCCCTCTATATCAAAAAAGGCCTTCTGGGAATCCTTATAGAGAACTATCGCTTCAAACGAGTTTCCCTCCTTTATCGGAGTTGCCAATTCGGGATTGTTTTTAAGGATGTTTGTCAGCGGGTGAGTCTTTTTGGGCTCTTCGGATACTGCTCTCATAATTTTCGTAAACTCGCACCCAAATATCAGATGCAGAGTAATTTTCAGACGGGGTGACCGCTAAAAATCGTGCCTAATACTACCCAAAATAACGTTGCAAATCAAGGACCGATGTGATATTATTCAATAAAGCCGCAGTGAAAATATGGGCTTTTATTCTTTTGATTTAGCGATATTTGAATTTTTATGGTTATTATCTGGCACGGAGAGGGCTGTTTCAAATTCCAAAACGGAGAGATTTCTTTATTGACCGATCTGCCATCGGAGGATTCGGGGATTTTAGCTCCCCGATTTAAGACCGACGTTTTGCTAAAGACGCTTACCTCCTGGCCGAATGCCAAAGAGGAATATAATTCCGACGCAGTTATTATCGGTGCCGGAGAATACGACGTCAAAGGTATTAAGATCAAAGGAGCTGAGCTGGCCGGTGAATCTTCCCCTAAATTTTTCAAGACAGTTTACTCTATTATTTGGGACCAGATAAGCATCGGCATTTTGGGGCACGTTTCCGGGGAGCTTCCGCCCAACATAATGGCTGACTTTGAAGAGTTGGATATTTTAATCGGTCCGGTCGGAGGAGAACCGTTTATTTCCCAGGAAAAAATCGCCAAATTAGTAAAACAGCTTAACCCCAAAGTTTTTATCCCTTCTTTTTATAAAATCCCCGGGCTAAAGAGGAAAGCCAGGGACATAAAGAATTTTACCGACGAATTCAACGGAGAAGTCCAAAAAAACCAGGAGAAGTTTGTTTTTAAGAAGAAGGACCTAGCCGAAATCAAAAAAACTAAAGTTGTATGTTTGGCGGTTTAAAAAGAAGTTTCAAGGGTCTGCGTTACGGCGATCCTAATCGGCGCCGAAAAATTTTTTGGTTTTTGACAATCGTATTGTTTATCGTTATCGTGGCCATTTGGATAGTATTTTTTAGCGGGAATTTTTTGAAAATCAAAGACAGTTCTTTTTTCTCATACACCGGAGGGCTCAAGTCTTTGTGGCAAAGCACCCAAGGCCAGTTTGATTCCATAACCTCTCAGGTAAAAGAGCTGAGGGGACAATTGTTCGCGCCGACCAGCACGGAAAATTCCACAAGCACCGAACAATCAACTTTAACTGAGCCCAATGCCCAGTAATATTACTTGGCAATTGGAATAATAATGTGTTGAAAATAAAATTTATTTTGTTAATCAGGTATAAAATAAACAGCTAAATAATTAAATCCGGACAATCAAAAATTTTTGAATTTTTGATTAAGCCAAGTAATATTACCGGGGATGAAAAAACAGGAGAAAAAAATAAATCAGGAAGAAAATCCAAAGAAAGATACTCGGCTCCAAACAGCCGAAATTACCCAAGAGCTTGAAGCTTCTTATTTGGATTACGCGATGTCGGTTATTGTCTCCCGCGCTCTGCCCGACGTTCGGGATGGCCTTAAGCCGGTTCATCGTCGGATACTTTGGGCGATGTGGGACAGCGGTCTGACTCATTCGGCAAAATACAGAAAGTCGGCAAACGTCGTCGGTGAGGTTTTGGGGCGCTACCATCCCCACGGTGACATGGCTGTCTATGACGCCATGGTCAGAATGGCTCAGGATTTTTCTCTGCGCTATCCGATGGTAGACGGGCAGGGAAACTGGGGATCGGTTGACGGTGATAACGCTGCTGCCATGCGCTACACAGAAGCCCGGCTTTCAAAAATAGCCGAAGAGATGCTGGTTGATATAGAAAAAGAAACCGTTAACTGGCTTCCCAATTACGATAACAGCCGTAAAGAGCCGCAAGTCCTTCCCTCAAAATTACCCAGCCTTTTGATAAACGGAGTTTCCGGTATTGCTGTCGGGATGACCACCTCCGTTCCTCCCCACAATCTGACGGAAGTCATCGACGCCACGATTCATCTTATGAAAAATCCCCAAGCCACAACCACCCAATTAACCGAGTATGTTAAAGGGCCCGATTTTCCGACCGGAGGAATTATTTATAACCGCAAAGGAATTGTTGAAACCTATAACACCGGCCAAGGGGCGATTACCTGCCGGGCCAAGGCTGAAATTATCGAGCGCAAAAGCGGACAGTACAACCTAGTCATCTCCGAAATTCCCTACATAGTCAACAAGTCCGAGTTGATTCAAAAAATCGCCCAACTGGTGGCCGACAAAAAATTGGAAGGCATCAGGGATTTAAGGGATGAAAGCGATAAAGACGGCCTCTCAATCGTTGTTGAGCTCAAAAACGACGCTTCTCCCCAAAAAATTCTTAATCAGCTTTACAAACATACCGACCTGCAAAAGGATTTTCACATGAATTTGATTGCTTTGGTTAATGGCATTCAGCCGCAACTCTTGTCGCTCAAAGAAGTTTTGGAGCAATACCTTCTGCACAGAAAAGAAGTGGTCAAGCGCCGGACCGAATTTGATTTGGCGCGCGCCAAAGAAAGAGCTCATATTTTGGAAGGGTTGGTTAAGGCCTTGGAGCATATTGACGCTGTCATTACCACCATTAAAAAATCGAAAGACAAAGAAGAGGCCCATAAGAATTTGATGGTTAAATTCAAATTGACCGACCCGCAAACGACGGCTATTTTGGAGATGAAACTTCAGACGCTTGCCGGTTTGGAGCGCAAGAAAATTGACCAGGAACTCAAAGAAAAGAAATCGTTTATCAAGGAATGTGAAGTTATTTTGTCGTCGCCCAAAAAGATAACCGAGGTTATTGAAAAAGAACTCAATGAAATTAAAGAAAAATACGGCGATGCCAGAAGAACGCAGGTGGTTTCATCCGGCCTGACGGAATTTAAAGAAGAGGACTTGATTGCCCAGGAAAAGGCGATTATCACCCTTTCTTCCAGCGGCTATATAAAAAGAGTTGACCCGGGAATTTTCAAAGTTCAGGGCCGCGGGGGCAAAGGGATTATCGGTTCCGAGGTGGGCGAGGAAGACTTTTTGACTCACTTGGTTAATGCCAACACCCACGACAACATTCTGTTTTTCACCGACAGCGGGAAAGTCTTTCAAACCAAAGTTTATGAGATACCTCAGGGGTCAAGGACTTCCAAGGGGAAAATCATCCATAACTTTTTGGATATTCCGCCGACAGAAAACGTCAACACTATTGTCGCTTACGACCTCAAATCGGAGGATATGAAATTTTTGGCGATGGCAACGGCCAACGGTATCGTCAAGAAAACGCCCATCGAAGATTTTTCCAATGTCCGCCGGAACGGAATTATCGCCATTACCCTTAAAAAAGGAGACGTTCTCAAGTGGGTCAAGCCATCTTCGGGGAATGACCAGTTGATTTTAGTGACTGCCCAGGGCCAGGCGATAAGGTTCAAGGAATCGCAATTAAGAGCCATGGGGAGAAGCACCTCCGGCGTTGCCGGAATCAGATTGAAGAAAGGAGATTTAGTCGTCGGTTTGGATGTTATTAAAGAAAAAAGTGCCGACAAGCTTTTGGTTGTTTCTCAAAAAGGATTTTCAAAACAAACTTCGCTTAAAGAGTACAAGGTTCAATCCCGGGGCGGCAGCGGCATCAAGACATCAAACGTGACCGATAAAACCGGCAAGATTATAACCTGCAAAGTTATCAGCAACGAGCAGGAAGTCATCGTCCTTTCGGCCAAGGGACAGGTAATCAAAACCGCTCTGACTGACATTCGAGTCAGCGCTCGGGCGACCAGTGGAGTGCGGGTGATGCGGCTTAAAGAGGGAGATAAAATTGTGGCAATATCTTGTCTTTAAAGTAACCAAGACAAAAATCCGCCCTAAAAGGCGGATTTTGTGTTTAGATTGACATTTTTACGGATATTTGATATAATAATAGAGTAGTACTTTGTAAAGTGATGATCCCAGCAGTGAACGTTTCCTGTAAACCCTTGCTGGAAAGCGGGGGGACGAAAGGAGAAAAGCAATGCAGTTTCCGGCCAGACTCATAAGTTTTGCAAAGAGCGGTCGTAAAGCCCAGGTCGTGACGTACCTGGGCGAGAGTTCCGCACGTCGGTCAGTAACCCGGCATGTGGAACTTGTCACCAACCACGAGGGCGTCGGGTTCCACCCCGACGACTCCGTGCCCAGTCAGCACTCGGCCGCCGAGAAGCTTGTCGAAGAGCTGTGTAAGGACCGCGACACAGTGGTCGCCCTGTTCGATACCCTCAAGGAGAGTGTCGAGAAGGTGAAGGCAAAGATCAAGGCCACCAAGCGGAACGGCAAACTTCTCAAAGGAGAGCGGATCCTTCGGGTGGCCGCGATGCAGTTGCTGGTGGAGACAGCGGAGAGATCCATCCGGAACTTCGAGCAACATCTCGGGAACCTCAAGGAAGCTATCTCCCAAGCCGAGAGCCGGCTTCGGGAAGTTCAGGAGAAGTCCCCGAAAAACGTCACCTACGTGTTCTAGCAACAAAAACGAAACCGGGATCATCACCCCAAGCGCCAAGCGCGGCCGCTTCGAAAATGGAGCGGCTTTTTTTACAATTGCAAATATTCCGCCAATATCGGATAATATAAATATATGCTCGGTAGTAGATCCGCGATATGGTTTGCGAAAGGCATTGTATCAGAATAAATTTAACAACCTAAGTGTTTCGTTAATCATTTAATTAATCAGCTTATATAATTGCTTCGCAAACCCCGCCTTGGGCGGGAAAATCGCGGGCTCACTACCAGGTATGAACTTCTCCAAAAACCAGCTTATTGTTATTGGAATTGTTGGGCTTGTCGTTATTGTCTTTGTTCTAGGGCTGTTTGGAGTAATCCCCGGATTCAAAAAAACGGCAGTCAGCGACCCCAATTTTCCGACGGGAGCGGTCACTCTTGAAATGTGGGGCGTTGGCGATGAATTTTCCGCCTACAGCGACATCGTTAAGGGTTATCAGGGCGTTTATAAAAATGTAAGACTAAATTACACGAAATTTGACAGTGCCGAGACTTACGAAAAAGAACTTATCAATGCTTTGGCTGAAAACCGGGGACCGGATATTTTCATGGTCCATAGCTCCTGGATTTATCAGCACTGGGGGAAAATGTATCCGGCCTCGCCGCTTTTGTTGACTCCTCAGATTGTCGCTCAAACGTTTCCGGCCGTTGTCTCCAAGGATTTCGTGTTATCCGGAAACATTTTTGCCCTGCCTCTTTCGATGGACGCTCTGGCTTTAATTTATAACAAAGACATTTTTAACGCCAAAAGCATCGTTTTTCCTCCAAAGACATGGGATGAATTTGTCACCGACGTGGGGAAAATAAGGGAAATAGACCAGAATAAAAAGATATCTCTTTCGGCTGCCGCTTTAGGGGCCGCTTACAACGTTAACAACCTTCCCGACATTTTAAGTGTCTTGGCTATTCAATCCGGCTCGGCCATAAACAATCCCAGCGGAGACGGAATATTATTTGACGACGCTTTTAATAGAACGGTTCAGTTTTATACCCAATTTTCCGATCCGATTAGTCCTTACTACACCTGGAACGAAAGTTTTGACAACTCGCTGGCCTCATTTGCCTCCGGCAAAACTGCCATGATTTTGGATTATTACGGATCGCTTAACGAAGTAAAAAATAGAAACGCTTATCTGAATTTCGGAATTGCCGCTTTGCCGCAGGTCAATCCGCAAAATCCCTCCCAGGTCGCCAACCGGACAAGTTACTGGGGCTTGGCAGTTTCAAAACAAACCGCAAACCCCTATGTTTCTTGGCATTTTATCAAATATCTGACCACCAATCCCCAAGTTATTGGCGGATATCTTTCCAGTACCGGAAAACTGCCGGCTGTGCTTTCAATGATTCAGCAGAATATCGGAGGCGACAACGATGTTTTTGTCCGAGAATTTTTGACGGCTAAAAGTTGGTATCAGGCCGACCCGCAGGCCATTGGAACGGTTATGCGGGGGATGATAAACGATATTTTGTCCGGAAAAATAAATCTGCAAAGCGCCATCAAGGCAGCTGAAGAGTCGATAAATAAGCTTTACCGGCCGGTGCAGTAGCGATTGCCTCAAATTGTCATCTTTCATATACTTTAATATATGGCTAAGAGAATATTTCAAGCCGCTCTTCTTTCCCTGGCGTTGTTTGCTTTTGCTCTCAATTCCTATGCGGCCTTAGTTGAATGTGGTAATTCTCCAGACAAACAGTGTACTTGGCAGAATTTAGAGGAACTGGTTCAAAAAGTTTTTGATTTTGCTTTGACTTACATTGCTATACCGATTGCAGTCCTGATGGTAGTTTGGGGAGGAATCCAAATGGCCATCTCTGCCGGCGATGAGGGCAAATTTAAGCGCGGAAGGCAGATAATCACAGCTGCAGCGATCGGGCTGCTCATCGTTTTTGGCGCTTGGCTGATAGTCAACACCGTTCTTAAATTTGTTGGAATACCGACCAGTCAGTGATATACTTGAAAAGTATGAGGAAAACCATCTATTCTATAACCGCTTCACTATTGCTGTTTCCCACCTTCGCCAGTGCACAGGAGCCATTGAAGCTTAAAAACCCGCTAGCCGATGCTGGGGTGACTTCTATTCCGGACCTTATTAATGGCATAGCCAATTTTATTGCGTTTCAAATCGCTCCTCCTATTATTACAATCATGGTTTTGTGGGGAGCTTTTAAGATGTTGACGGCTGGCGGAAACGAAAGTAAATTTCAAGAAGGGAAAAAGACAATCACCTATGCGATTATCGGAGCCGCAGCTGTTTTACTGGCGTCAGGAATAACCTCACTTATAAAAAATTTTTTACAAGCCGGAGTAAACCCATAAAACAAAAATATGAGAAAACAGTTGTTGTTAGTAATTATGTTGGCAGTCGTGTTGTTTCCCGTGGCGTCATCGGCGGCGGCTCCCGGACCAATTGTCACGAAACCGGAGCAGGTCGTAAATATCATCAATTATGCCGTCAGATGGATTTACACAGCATTTTTCGTAATAACGGTTATATACATATTGCTGGCGGCCTATAAATTCTTGAGAGGGGGCGACAATCCGAAAAATATTGAAGATGCCAAAAAGAGCTTAACCTATGCAGTGATAGCTATTATCATCGCTCTCTTTGCTACTGGAATATCGGTATTAATTGAGAACTTTCTCAAAACGGGAGCTACGGGGTAAAGGTCGTCAAAGTAAATAACTAATCATGATTCAAAAAAAATCATTAAAAGCAGTTACCTTGAGCGTGTTCATCGCTTTGTTGGCGACGATTTCTTATTTACCGGTGGCAACGGCAAGCGTCCAACCTGGTGCGGGACCGCAGGAAGTGCAGGGAGCACTTCCCGAATTATCTGGAGTGTCCCAAAAGTATCAGACTACATCAAGTTTAGTTAATGTTCTCCTTTACGCAACAAGATGGATTTACACGATATTTTTCATCGTCGCGGTATTATTCATTCTACTTGCGGCTTATAATTTTATTCAGGGAGGAAACAACCCGGAAAAAGTAAAAACCGCAAAGGAACAGTTAAAGTATGCTGTTATTGCCATTGTGGTTGCTTTGATTGCCACGGGAGTATCCGTTATTATCGGGAACTTTCTTGAGCAGGCCTAATTTTCTTTTCGCCGCTTTTTTGGTAGAATATATAGAAAGACGAAAGGTCGTGAAAAATTGAATTACTATGAGCAAAAAAATATTTGCAACAATCGGATTGATGGCGCTCGCATTCCTTCTTGGCGGATTGGCCTACGCAGTTACTCCGGGAACAATTCCCGGCCCAATCGTAAATACGGTTGGTCCGACATCAGTGTCGGGATGGGTAGATGTGTTAATTACGGTAGTCAGGTGGATTTACACCATCATCTTTATAGTCGCCGTACTCTTTATTCTGATGGCCGCTTACTACTTTATTACCAGCAGTGGCGATCCGGAAAAAACCAAAAAGGCAAAACAAATGCTTTTATACGCCGTCATCGGTATTGCGGTCGCGTTGATTTCATACGGCATTGTCACTTTAGTCCAGACGTCATTGCAGTCAGGATTAACCCAATAGAACCTTTTTGCGGGAACAAAACAATCCCCACCCAGTACTGGACGGGGATTGTTTTTGTGTCGAGGGGGAGAGTTGAACTCCCACGGGTTTTATCCCATCCTGCACCTTTTTGTTTTTGTTCTTCTTTTGCGACCGTTTGTGGGCAGGGAGGGAGTCGGACCCTCACGCCTTACGGCACTAGGTCCTAAACCTAGCGTGTCTGCCATTTCACCACCTGCCCAAGTTCTCAAAGATGCGGGACGCATCTGCCAATTTCGCCACCTCGACAACGAAAGTATAATAATTTTTTGCCCGTTAAAAATCAAATTATTTTCTTCTTCTGGCGTGGAAAGCCCTGTGTATCTCTTTTAATTCTTTATTGGTTACGTGAGTGTAAATCTGGGTAGTTGAGATATTAGCATGCCCCAATAGCGCCTGAACCGAACGGATATCGGCGCCGTTCATCAAAAGGTCGGTGGCAAATTGGTGTCTCAGTTGATGAGGAGTTATTTTACCAAGGATGCCGGCTTTTTTGGCATAATATTTAACCAACCGTTGAATGGTGCGCGGAATGATTCGTCCAAGAACTTTCGGGTTTTTCGCCTTGGACAAACTAATGAATAACGCTTCCTCGGCATCACTTCTTTTGTCCAGATACTTTTTTATCGCCTCCTTGGCTCTCTCGGAAAGAAACACTACCCTTAACTTGCTTCCTTTGCCCCGAACTGTGATTTCTCCCCGGTCAAAATCCTGGTATCGGGAGAGCGAGCAAATTTCGCTGATGCGCAGCCCAGTCGAAAAAAGCGTTTCCAAGATCGCTTTATCACGAAGATTGCGAAGCGAATCTCCCTGCGGACTGTTTAAAAATCTTTCAAGGTCTGGGTACTCGATAATTTCTATTTGTCTGGGCGATATTTTAGGCAGCTCTATTTGTTCTGGGAGAATGGAGGTTTTGATGTTATTTTTTATGAGATATTTGAGGAAGTTTCTTATGGCGATGACGTAGTAACTTTGGGTCGTTTTTTTAAGAAACTCGCTTTCCTCTCCCGGTTTTCTTGAAAGCGTTAAACGAAAGCGCCTGACATTTTCGGGGTTGACGTCTTTAATCGACTTAGCGGCTATTGTTTTAGCGAACGCTTCTAAATACCGCCGGTAGTTTTCTACGGTTTTGGGGGAACGGTTTTTTTCCACCTCCAAATAACCCAAATATTCTTTTATGTATGACTCTAACTCGGTCATATCCGGATTATATCACATTTTGCGACGGATTAATAATTGACCCCGTTAGAAAACTTTTGAAAAAATATTTTGCAAAATATTTTTTCCTGCCTTCTATAATAAACCCATGTTGTACCATACCAGTTTTGTTGGTCTGTAAAAATAAATACACACTCAGACGCTTTCTAACGGGGTTGACTTTTAGCCGAAAAAAGCTTATTTTATTAATAATGCTTACCAAACGAGTAAAAACAAACGTCATCAAGGACGTTCAGGCTCACGAGAACGATACCGGCTCGGCGCAAGTTCAAGTCGGGCTTATTTCGAGGCAGATTGACGAACTCACCAAGCACTTGAAAACCAATCCCAAAGACCACTCCTCAAGGAGGGGTCTGTTGAAAATGGTTTCCAAGCGTCGGAAGCTTCTGGAATTTCTGGCCAAAGAAGATGAGAAAGCTTACGCCAAGCTCATTAAAAAACTTGGGTTGAAAAAGTAAAGTTTTTATTTAACAGTTTTAAGCAAAGCGGAAAATGTTAACTATAAAAAGTTTACCGCAGCACATAAATATAAAATTTATGTGCTCGGTGCTCGGTTTTGTAGTCAACCCGCCTGCCATCGCCTGTACCACATAACTAATCTCACAGATAAAATTTTACTGGAATTTGTAGTAATATTAATAAACATTAATAAGGCAATGGCGGGCAGGTCGCATCGCTCTTGAACAAAAACGGCATGCATTATAAAGATCAAAGAGTAGGAGTTTTTGTGGATGTCCAAAATTTATACCATTCAGCCAAACATATGTACGGGGCTCGGGTTAATTTTGCCGAGCTTTTAAAGTACATTGTCGGCTCTCGCCAGCTGATTCGGGCGATTGGCTACGTGGTTAAAAGTGATGTCTCGGCCGGCGAAGGCGCTTTTTTTGAAGCTTTGGAAAAAAGCGGCATAGAACTTCGAGTTAAGGATCTTCAGGTTTTTGCCGGAGGAGCCAAGAAAGCGGATTGGGATGTAGGCATGGCGGTTGACGCTATCCGGACGGCCAAATCTTTGGATGTCATTATTCTTGTCACCGGAGACGGGGACTTTGTCCCTTTGGTGGAATATCTCAAATGGGGAGAAGGTAAACAGGTTGAGGCTGCTTCGTTTGGACGCAGCACCTCGTCCCGGTTAAAAGAGGTAGTTGACTCCTACGTCGATTTAGACCAAAATCCGAAAGTGCTTTTGAAAACAAAATTTAGTCGAACAAGTCGCAAATAATTATCATTAATTTGGGCTCGGGCTCATGCGTCAAAACTCAGAATTGCAACCCAGGCGCAAATTGGGTTTCAATTCTGAGATTTGAGTCTTGAGATTCGGGCCAAAAGTCCTATGAATCTAAAAAACAAAAAGGAGTTCTCCCTTCCTTTTTACGAAAGGGAGCTTAAGTTTATCGTTTCAGACATTGCTGGGCAGGCCAATGCCGCCGTTATCGGGCAATATGGCGACACTTCTGTTCTGGTAACGGCCGTTATGGGGAAAGAAGACCGGGTAATCGATTATTTTCCCCTGACCGTCGATTATGAAGAAAGATTTTATGCTGCCGGCAAGATAATCGGCAGCCGGTTTATCCGGAGGGAGGGAAGGCCTTCTGATTTTGCCGTTCTTTCGGGGCGTTTAATTGACCGTTCAATCAGGCCACTTTTTGATGAAAAACTGAGGCGTGAAGTTCAGTTAGTGATCACCATTCTTTCTTACGATGAAGAAAACGACCCGGATTTTGTGGCCCACATAACCGCTTCGCTGGCTTTGGCGATTTCCGACATTCCTTGGAAGGGTCCGATTGGGGGAATCCGCGTCGCCTACTGTCCATCGAAAGGATTTATTTTCAATCCGACCAATTCTCAAATTACCCAATGTTTAAGCGAGGAAGGAGCCTTCGAGTCGTTCTTTTCCGGAACCAGTAATCGGGTCAATATGATTGAGCTTGGAGGCAAGGAGGCTTTGAAAGAAAATCTCAAAAGGGCATTTACTGACAGCCAAAATGAAATAAAAAAACTGATTGATTTTCAGGCGGAAATTGTCTCTAAAATAGGGAAACCCAAAACCGAAGTGGCTCTTAAAACTAACGATCCGGCCTTGGAAGAAGTTGTCAGGAATTTTATTCTGCCGCGACTGGAGGATGTTTTATATAATCCCAACAAATCTGAAAGAAATAACGCCTTGGCGGAACTTGAAAACGAACTTTACGCCCATTTGAAAGAATTGAAAACCGAAGACTTATCAGGAGTTCTTTCAGTCTGGGGAAATGCCATTAACGAAGTCGTCCATAAAAATATTTTAGCTTCGGAAAAAAGACCGGACGGCAGGAAGCTTGACGAGCTCAGGGAGCTTTACGCCGAAGTCGGTTTGTTTAAACGTTTGCACGGCTCGGCTTTGTTTAGCAGAGGAGAAACTCAGGCATTGGCAGTCACTACTCTGGCCGCTCCCGGCTCCGAACAATTAGTTGAAACCATGGAAACGTCGATGAAGCGGAGGTTCATGCTTCACTACAACTTCCCGCCCTATTCGACTGGAGAAACTGGCAGGATGG
>Ga0315293_10001106_pt1 | contig 26123 bp, 23 predicted proteins | sample YL17G13_20_MG_FD_203071 | JGI IMG/M metagenome (GOLD analysis project Ga0315293, IMG submission 203071) | Sediment microbial communities from Yellowstone Lake, YNP, Wyoming, USA - YL17G13_20 | ecosystem: Environmental > Aquatic > Freshwater > Lake > Sediment | place: USA: Wyoming | collected...
GGGGACCTTCCCATAGGGTCTTGGAGCTTCTCATGACCGGGACGGAGCGTCAGACCGTCGCCAGAGGCCTGAGGATACGCACGGCCCTGGGCCTCCGGGACATCCTTTTCGAAGTGGACAGGGAATATGATGCGGAGGGCCGCGTAACCCATTTCGTCTTTTCAGGCAGGGGATGGGGGCACGGGGTCGGGCTGTGCCAGGTCGGGGCCTACGGCATGGCCCAAGCCGGCGCGAAATACCAGGACATCCTAAAAAAGTACTATCGCGGCGTCCGAATCGACAAGATCTTTTGACCCCGGAGCCAAAATTCTTGACGCGATCCTTACGAGGAGTAGAATAGAAGGCTCTATTTGCTGCATCGGCGGATAAAAGGCGACATTCAACGAAGCGGTCCTTGGGGTTCCCCCGGATCGGCAGCCCGGCGAAAATAGGAGAAAAACGGGATAATGAAGTCTGGAAGAACAATACCCGGGGTTCTCTTATTCTTTGCCTTGTGCCTGCCCTTGCTCTCCGGGGTTCAATCGCTGAAGGCCGTCCGGGCCGCGCCTGCCCCCAAGGTTGACGGGGAACTGTCCGATGAGGTCTGGAAATACGCCGAGCCCTTCACCGGCTTCCGGATGGTCGAGCCCAGACCCAACCAGGACCCCACCGAGAGGACCGAGTTGCGGGTCCTCTACGACGAATCCAACCTCTATTTCGGAGTTCGCTGCTACGACGGCGAGCCGTCCAGGATCGCCGCCAATTCCATGGCCCATGACGGGAGCGACGAGCATTCAGAGAACGATGATATCATCCGGGTCCTCCTTGACCCATTCCAGGATAAGCGCAACGCTTACATCTTCTTCGTCAATCCCCGCGGTGCCAGGAGCGAAGGGCTGGCGTCGGGTGAGCACTACAGCCTCAACTGGGACGGGATCTGGGAAGCGAGGGCCAGGATCGTGGCCGACGGCTGGACCGCGGAGCTCCAGATCCCGTTCAAGACGATCTCCTTCAAACCGGGGCTCGTGGCTTGGGGGATCAACGTCGAACGCTATATCCCCCGTAAGCTCGAGACGATCCGGCTTTCGGGGACCAACCGGGACAACTTCTTCTACAACCCGGTTGAAGCGGCCGCCTTAGAGGGCATCCAGGAGGTTAAACAGGGAAAAGGGTTCACCTTTCGTCCCTACGGGCTGGCGAGCATCCTTAAGGACCATGTCATGGGGGGAGGGTATGACGCCAAGCTCGACGGCGGCTTTGATATTTACAAGAATTTTACGCCGAACCTGGTCGGCGCTTTTTCCTACAACACGGACTTCGCGGAGACCGAGGTCGACGATCGTCAGATCAACCTGACGCGCTTCGCCCTTCGCTTTCCTGAGAAGAGGATGTTCTTTCTCGAGGGATCGGACATCTTCAGCTTCGCTTCGAGCGAAAGCTTCAGCCCGTTTTTCAGCCGCCGGATCGGTCTCGTCAACGGCCGGCAAGCCCCGATCACTTTCGGGGCCAAGGTCTATGGCAAAATCGGCGCCACGAACCTGGCCGTCCTGGACGTCCGGACCGACAGATTCGGGGAGTTTGCCGGAAGAAACTTCTTCGCGGCCCGCGTGTCTCAGAACATCCTGGATGAGAGCAAGATCGGCTGGATCTTCACCAACGGCAGCCCGACCGGCGAGAAGAATTCCCTGGCCGGGGCGGACTTCACCTATCAGACCTCGCGGTTTTCAGGCAACCAGAATTTTATGGCCTCAGGCTGGTACGCCTATAACTGGAACGAACGGAAACAAGGCCGTCACCAAGGATATGGATTCAGGCTCGATTACCCCAACGATCTCTGGGATATCGGAACCTCATATGCCTACTACGGCGATTCCCTGGACCCCGGGCTCGGCTTCCTGCCTCGGAACGGGATCCAGACCGCGTACGGCCGGATCTCCTTTCAGCCGAGACCGGAAAAAGGTTTTCTCGGCCGGTTCGTCCGTCAGTTCTTCTTCGAGCTTAAAGGCGACTTCTATTGGGATCTTGCCGGGCGGCTAGAGACACGCAAGATCTTCACGGCCCCCATCAATCTCCACACCGAGAGCGGAGAACATATCGAGTTCAATATCGGCCCCAACCGGGATGTCCTGCCCTATGATTTTGAGTTATCCGAGGGCGTCGTCCTACCCGCCGGTCCCTATGACTTCACCAACTACAAAATAGAATTCAGCACGGCCGGCTACCGTCCCGTGGCCGCGGCTCTGGAATGGCGTTTCGGCGATTTCTATTCCGGCCGTTATGATGACGCGGAATTGGGGCTGAGCCTGAAATACAAGGGCTACGCGACCATTTCCCTGAACGCCAATTTCGTCCGGGGCAGGCTGCCGCAGGGGAACTTCAATGAGAATGTCTACCAGATCAAGGCCGACCTGTTCCTTTCGCCCGACCTCGGCCTCATGAACTACATCCAGTATGACGATGTTTCCCGTGAGCTTGGCTGGAGCACGCGGCTCCGCTGGCGGATCTCTCCGGGAAACGAGATCTTCATCGTCTATAACAAGAATTGGGAAAAGCGCTGGGATCCCGCGAGCCGGTTCTTCCCGCTCGAAGAACGCGGTGTCCTGAAGATCTCGTTCTCGATCAGGCCTTAACGCGGTCGGCAAATCACCCAGCTTTTTTTTCAAAGAGGGGACTCAAAGCACGCGCTTTTCCAAACGGGCAAACATATCCTCCCCTTTTTCCCGACAAGGGAAAATTCTCTTTGCCGCGCAATTTCGGCCCGGGGAAATCGAGTCGACGTTGCCCCTTAAAAGGGAGTAAAAAGGAGAAAAGGGGAATTAGACACTCCACGAGGAATCATCTCTTTTCGTCTGATTGAATCAATAAAGGCCAAATTCTTACCGGGCGGCACTGGATGCCGTCCGTAAGCCCCCGTAGCGGAGGGGGGACCCGGGTCCTATGAAGGCCATATCGGCGACACGCCCAAGACTCTGTCCTTATTTCTTGCCACCCCCTACCCCCTCCGATAATCGGAGGGGGGCTCTGAAATCGTCCGTGTCGCCGACAGAGGTGCGACGGGGGGAACCGACGGGACTGGTTCCCCGGGGGCCGGGGGCCAAGGGCGGCTCCAGGCCGCTCGCACTTCCCCCCGCCGGGGCAAAGAAGCGTGCCGACGAATCGCCCGACCGGCCACCAGACAACACCTTATCACATAAAAAAAGATGCTTACCCTCCACGAACGGTAAATTGACAGCTTTGGTTCGAGCGGCTATAATTTGCCCGAAACAGATGACAATTCAGGGGACGGGCGATGATTAAGAATACGGCTTTCAATAAGGACAGAACCGAGGTCAGGGAATACCAGACCCCGACATCCGGCGTGTTTTTCAGGGTCAAAAAGGTCCTCTACGACAAGAGATCGAAGTTCCAGAAGATCGAAATCATCGAGAACAAGGAATACGGCCGGGTCCTGCTCCTCGACGGGCTGGTCCAGACCACGGAGAAGGACGAGTTCTTCTACCATGAAATGCTCGTTCACCCGGCTATGGCTTCCCATGCACAGCCCAAGAATGTCCTCATCATCGGCGGAGGAGACGGCGGAGCCCTGCGGGAGGCCCTCCGGTATCCCGTCGAGAGGGCCTGGCTCTGCGAGATCGATGGGCAGGTCATCGAGGCCTGCCGGAAGCATTTCGATTGGCTCAAGCCGGCCTTCGAAGACGGCCGGGCAGAGCTTGTCATAGGCGACGGCAACGTGTTCATTCGGAACACGAAAGAAAAGTTCGACGTCATCCTTGTGGACTCTTCGGACCCGGTTGGGCCATCCACCATCCTCCACAGCAGGGTATTTTACGAGAAACTGAAGACGCGCCTCGCGCCCGGGGGCATCGTAGCGGCCCAGGCCGGCTCCCAAGTTCTTCATCTTGAAGAGCATAGGGAGAAGAGCGCGTTCCTGAAGAAGCTCTTCAAGCACGCGTCCTTTTACCTCGGTCCCGTCCCGACCTATCCGGTGGGCATGTGGTGCTACAATTTCCTCTCGGACGCCGTCGACCCGCTGGCCAAGAAAAAGCTGAAGGTTCCCGGCGGCCTCAAGTACTACAACCCCGAGATCCATCGGGCCGCCTTCGCCCTGCCGAATTTTCTTGCCGACAAGGTCCGTTGAGATCGTTCAATATGGGCGGACCGGCCGGCGACGAAAGGGGCTCTATTTTTTCGGTGCAAGACCAAGGATCTTTTGTATCAGCGCTTCGTCCTTGGGGAACTGGCCGACCGCGGGCAAACGGGAGAGAAGCGTCGCCCAATTCGGGTCTATGGCGAACACCTTTTTGAACAGGGGCAGACTTTCCTCGATCCGTCCTGTAGAAGCAAGGGTGACGGCGGGCCAGAAGACCATTTCGGCGTTGTCCGGAAACATCTCCATCGCCCCGGAGTACTCGATAACGGCCTCGTCAACCTTGTTTTCCGTGATAAGCTCATCGCCCCTGTTCATGTGGTTATAAGCCTTGTTGAGCTTGACGAGCCTTTTAAGCTCTGTGACCGGGTCCGGGCTGTCTTCAACCCTCAGGTCATAGATCCTGTCCTTCCACCAGAATCCCGAACCCTTGGCTTTGACCACGACGACGGCCGCGGATTGCTTGCCTCGGATATCGCCGCCTTCCTTCTGCGCGGCTTCGAGAGCGGCCAGGAGCCTATCGACGAGTTCGCCGTTGGCGACTTCAAAAGCCTTGGCCATGGCCGGCCAGACGGTGGCCTTGAGCATCATGTTGGCCTGGCACGAATAGCCGTCGCCGATGAAGTTTCCCGCTTCCGCGATGCAGTTTTTCCCTGTGTGGGTGGCGACGCGGCCACCGGCATCCACCATGGCCACCTGGCGGACATCCTCGTTCCTGTCCGCCTTGAGCAGCGCGGCCAAGGCTTCGCCCGCGGTCTTTCCGGCCTTCATCAGCTCGAGCCCCAGGGGGCCATAGGAAGGCTCGACGAAAGATTGGGTGGCCACAGCCCCGACGCCCGCTTCAGCCCAGGTCACGATGGACCCTACGGAGAACCAATGGGACTGGACCGCGACACCCATGTCGCCCGTCTGCTTGTCGATGGCGACGATGGAATAGGTGTGCACAGGGCGCTGGGGCCTGCCGGAAGCCAGGGCCGGGAGGGCCATCGGGACCGAAAAGAGCAGAAATAGAACCCTTTTCATGAGAGATCTCCTTCAGCGTGACGCTTCGATAGGGCCTTCAGCATGTCCAAGGTCATCGCCGCCAGGTCGAAAGAGGGTTTCCAATTCCATTCCTCTCGGGCTGCCGAGTCGTTGACGGACTCGGGCCAGGAGTCGGCGATGACCTGCCGGAAATCGGGGGCGTATTCGCAGACGAATCCGGGGATGTGTTTCCTGATCTCCGCCGCCAGTTCGCCCGGCGTGAAGCTCATGGCCGCGACGTTGAAGTTCGAGTGGTGTTTCAGTCGGGAAAAGTCCGCCTCCATGAGGTCCAGGATGGACTTGAGGCAGTCGGGCATATACATCATGGGCAAACTCGTGTCCTCCCTAAGGAAACATGTGTAGCGCCCGTTCTTGACAGCGTCATAGAAGATGGCCACGGCATAGTCGGTCGTGCCGCCGCCTGGAAGCGTCTCATGACTGATGATCCCGGGGAAACGACAGCCCCTGACATCAAGGCCATGTTTTTGGACATAGTAGTTGCAGAGGTTTTCGCCCGCGACCTTGGTGACGCCGTACATGGTCGTCGGGTCGAGGATGGTGTCCTGGGGCGTGCGGACCTTGGGGGTAGCGGGGCCGAAGACAGCGATGGAACTGGGATTGAAGATACGGACCGATCCGAACTTGCGGGCCGTCTCGAGGACGTTGTAGAGCCCGTTGATATTGACATCCCAGGCCTTTTGAGGGGCTTTTTCGCCGTTGGCCGAGAGGATGGCCGCGAGGTGGTAGATGGTATCGATGTCGTGCTTTCTGACGATCTTTTCGACGTCCGCCTGTTCCGTGACGTTCAGGGGTTCGAACGGCCCGGTATCGAGGACCTTGTCTGGAGGCCGGATGATATCGGTCGCCAAAACGGTGTCGGCCCCAAGCCGTTCCCTGAGGACGAGGGCCAATTCGGAGCCGATCTGCCCGGCCGCTCCTGTGATCATGATTCTCTTCGTATCTTTTATCATGGCCCAACCTCACCAGGGGATGTTCATATCATGAAAATTAAATACCCTTATAGCCCGGCCGGCCTCGAAAGTCAACTCGCGGCCGCCCGGAGGGACCGGAGGGCTTGCCTTCTTTTAGCCGTTCGACTAAAGTAAATGACCTAAGGAGAGAACCATGACCATAACCATCGACGGCCGGGGACTGACGATCGAGAAGGTCGTCCAGGTCGCGCGCGGCCATGAATCCATCGCCATTTCCGCCGAAGCCAGGAAGCGGATCGAGAAATGCCGCGCCCTCCTCGAGGATAAAATCCAGAAGAGGGAGATCATGTACGGCGTCAACACCGGGATCGGCGAGCTGGCTGAGGTCGTCCTGACTTCGGAGCAGGTCGAAAATTACCAGAAATACATCGTTTACAGCCACGCGGCCGGGTTCGGGAAGCCCCTTCCCGAGGAGGCGGTCCGGGCGGCCATGCTTGGCCGGATCAGCTGCCACTGCCACGGCCATTCCGGATTGAGGCCTGTCGTGACCGAGACGCTGGCCGAGATGCTGAACAAAGGGGTGACGCCCGTTGTCTGCGAAAAAGGCTCGGTCGGCGCCTGCGGCGACCTGTCACCCATGTCCCAGATCGCCCTGACCTTGATGGGCGAGGGTGAGGCTTTCTTTAAGGGCGAAAGGCTTCCGGCAAAGGAGGCTTTGACCAGGGCCGGCATCAAGCCTGTCGTCCTCGAGGCTCGCGACGGCCTGGCCGTCATCAACGGTTCGAACGTCATCGCAGGCTTGGGGTCGATTGAGGTTTATGACGCCGGCCGCTGGTTCAAGAACTCGGAGATCGCCGCCGCCATGACCCTCGAAGTCCTGAACGCCAACATGAAAGCTTATGACGAACGGCTCCATAAAGTGCGAGGCTACCCCGGGGCATTGGATTCGGCGGAAAACGTCCGCCGCATCACCGAGGGGAGTGAGCTCCTCTCCCAGAAAGGCAAGAAGGTCCAGGATGCCTACAGCCTGAGAAGCACTCCGCAGGTCGTGGGGGCGGCCAAGGACGCCCTGAAATGGGCGCGCTATATGTTCGAGATTGAGCTCAACGGGGCCGCCGACAACCCCGTCTTTTTCCCCGACGAGCAGATCGTCCTGACCGGCGCCAACTTCCAGGGGGTCCCGATGGCCTTCGCCCTCGAGCTCGTGGGGACGGCTGTGACCACCGTGGCCGTGCTCTCCGAGCGCCGGCTCAACAGGCTCCTGAATCCCCATCTCAGCGCCGGGCTGCCGGCGTTCCTGACCAAGGGCGCGGGCATGTTCTCGGGGCTGATGCTCACCCAATACACGGCGGGTGCCCTCGTCTGCGAGAACAGGGTCCTATCCGCTCCGGCGGCCACGGGCTCCATTCCGGCGGCCGCGGACCAGGAGGATTTCGTCAGCATGGGAATGACAACGACCCTCAAGACCCGGCAGATCCTAGAAAATGCCCAGGCCGTCCTGGCCATCGAGTTCATGGCGGGGGCCCAGGCCATCGACTTCCGCAAGCCGGTCGAACCGAGCCGGGGGATCCAGGCGGCCTACGACGTCATCCGGAAGCACGTCGCCCGCCTCGAGGAGGACCGGCCTCTTTATAACGATATCAACAAGCTCAAGGAAGTCGTGGAATCGGGCGAGATCCTGGACGCCGTTGAGTCCGCAGTCGGAAAGTTGAAATAATATCGCCCTTGCCGCCGGCCGGGAATGGGGCAAGGCCAGGGGGAGCTCATGAACACCGGAAGGATAGCTCTCGTCACGGGGGCGGCCAAAGGGATGGGCCGCGGGATTGCCATCAAGTTGGCGGACGAAGCTGGGACCGTGGCCGTCCATTACCTTAATTCCAGGAAAGACGCGGAGGACACCGCGGCCGAGATTCGAAAACAGGGGAAGCGAAGCGCTGTTTTCGCAGCGGACCTCACGGACGAAAAGCAAGCCGCCGGCCTGGTTCGGGAGGTCGAAAACGAGTTCGGCCGGCTCGACATCCTGGTCAATACCGTCGGCCCCTTCTTGGTCAAGCCCTGGCAGGAGCTCGACGCTGCCGATTGGGACAGGATGTTCCGGGAGGTCCTTGAGAGCTCCTTTTTCTGCCTCAAGGCTGCCCTCCATGGGATGAGGGAAAGAAAGTGGGGGAGGGTCATCAACATCGGCTACAGCCGGGCCGAGCAGCTGGGTTCCTTCCCGTCCATCACAGCCTACGCCGCCGCCAAGACCGGGCTCCTCATCCTGACCCGCACGGCCGCTGTCTCTGAGGTCGTGAATGGGATCACGATCAATATGGTTTCGCCGGGTCTTATGGAGGGCGGCGCGTTTCCAGCCGGCAAAGTCCCGCCGGCCGCGATCGGGACATACCGCGACGTCGCGGGAGCCGTTGCCTACCTGGCCTCTGAAGAGGCCGCTGCCGTTACGGGGGCGAACCTCATCGTCGCCGGCACATGGAAGATGTGACCGCTGTCTCCATGGTCCCCAAGATCGCCGTCCAGGAGCCGGTTTCGGCCGGCATCATTTTTTCGTATAAATGCACAAGCTCCTGCCGGCACTGCATGTTCGCCGGCTCGCCCGCCTGGAAAGCCGATTGGATGTCCGATGACCTGCTGAATAGGACGCTGGGCTATCTGGCGGGAAGGATCGCCCCGGCCCCCGACGGCTCCGATGGGGTCGGCATCAACCATGGCCTCTCCTTTACGGGAGGCGAGCCCTTCCTGAACTTCGACCTGCTCATCAAGGCGGCGCGCCAGGCCGCAGCGCTGGGCATCCCTTCGACCCTTGTCGAGACGAACGGCTTCTGGTGCAAGGACGATTTGACGGCGAAATATAACTTCCTCGATTTAAAAGAAGCCGGGCTCAAGGGTGCGCTTATCAGCGTCAATCCATTCATCGCGGAAGAGGTGCCGTTCGAGAGGACGGCCAGGGCCGTCCGTTATGGCCGGGAGGCGTTCGGAAAGGCCTGCATCGTTCACCAGGAAAATTACTTCTACCAATTCCTCAGGCTCGGGACGACCGGCTTGATGACCTTTCGGGAGTACCTCGCCAGGGGAAGGGAGGGGCTGTCCCAAGCCGAACTCCTTCCCGTGGGACGGGCGGCATACGCGCCCGGCCTCTTCCGGAAACAGGCCGCCGCCGCGTTCTTTGGACAGAACTGCCGGGCGGAGCTCCTTAACCCCCGCCATGTTCATTTCGACAATTATGGGAATTACGTGACCGGATATTGCAGCGGGATCGCGCTGAGTTCGTTGGACCGCCTCTCGAACGGCGATCGCGAGGTAGACCCGGACGAGCGGCCGATCATTGCCGCAATCCTCACCGACATCCAGGACCTCCATGACCTCGCGGTCCGGGATCTCGGTTACGTTCCGAAGGAACGAGGTTACGTTTCCAAGTGCCACCTCTGCGTCGATATCCGGAGGCACTTGGTCCTTTCCGGCGCCCGGTTCGCGGAGCTCGGACCGAGGGAGTTCTACTCCCGCCTGGAGGACTAAAGATCATCCTTGTGATCCGGAGGATTCCCGCCTGAGAAAATCAGCCCCGACGGGACGTCTTTCGTAGTGGGCGGCGGACCGCCGATGAGTTCATGGAGGAGAGACGTGACCAAGAAACTATCTCATGAGGAATTCGTCAGACTGGCCATCGTTAAATTGCGGAACGGGAATTTCAAGGGGATCCACTCCGTTTACAGCGGCTTCAATGAGGCCTTCAGGAAGTATTACGAGAGTGATGATCCGGTGCAGGTGACGAACGGGTTCGGTCAAGAGGGAAGGCTCGTCATCCGTCCGGTCAAAAGCGGGGTGATGCTCTATCTGCCCGAGGACGCGCCCCAGGGGGACAGGGGGGACCAGGCCCTGCGAAAGATGGGCCTTTTGGAATGAAGCCGAAGTGTCGCCGGCGTTTTTTCCTTGACAGACCCGTCGCGGGCATCAATAATCTGGGGGTATGATGAGGAGGAGTCCTATCATGAAGATGTCCTTGCCCAAGTGGCGCACGGTCCGTTTGGCTCTATTCGTTTTCGTCCTTGTCGTCTCTTCTTTCGCCATTCCCGCCCAATCGCCGGACCGGGCTCTCGCTCCCGCGGCTTGGCCCGGAGAATCCGACAGCTGCACAAGCATCCAGGTCGGCCGCCTGGCCTCCGAGGACGGGTCGGTCATGACCTGCCACACCTGCGACGGCAATTATCGGATGTGGCTCAATGTGGTCCCGCGGGCCAACTACGGCGCCAACGCCGTGAACAGGATCTATTCCGGAAAGATGCACACCGAGACCTCGACGGATGTCCGGGCCATGACCCAGACCGGCGAAGTTCCGCAAGTCCCCGAGACCTTCGCCTTCCTCAACACGGCCTATCCCTGTTTGAACGAACAGGGCTTGGCCATCGGCGAGACGACGATCATGGGGAGGGAAGAGTTGTACAATCCCGACGGCATGTTCATGATCGAGGAGATCGAACGGCTCGTTCTCGAGCGCTGCAGAACGGCCCGTGAGGCCATCCGCCTGGCCGGCGAGCTCATCAAGAAATACGGCTATGGCGATTACGGCGAATGCATCACCATCGCCGACGCCAAGGAAGTCTGGCATTTCGAGATCTTCGGGGCGGGCCCGCTCGAGAAGGGCGGCGTCTGGGCTGCCGTCCGTATCCCGGACGATCATGTCGGGATCTCGGCTAATATCCCGCGCATCGGAGCGATCGAGCTCAAGGACCCCGACCGCTTCATGGCCTCGGACAATGTCTTCCAGGTGGCCCAGGACATGGGCTGGTGGGACCCGAAAAGCGGCAAGCCCTTCAAGTTCTGGGAAGCTTACAACGGCCGGAAGCCTTTTTCGCTCCGCGAATACTATGTGCTGAGCACCTTGGCGCCTTCCCTCAAGCTGGATAAGGACGCGGACGAGCTCCCGTTCTCCGTCAAGCCGGACAAGAAACTCTCCATCCGAGACGTCCTGAGGATCTACCGCGAGACGTACGCCGGGACCGATTTCGACATGACCAAGAACCTCATGGTCCCCAAGGGACGCAACAGCCAGGAGATGACCAAAAGCCCGGTCGCCAACCCCTGGATGTCCCGCGACCTGATGATGCTCCTGAACACCATCAAGCCGGGGACGATCGAGCCGGCCCGGACGATCGCCATCTCGGCCTGTTCCTACGCGACCGTCCTCCAGCTGCGGAGCTGGCTGCCGCCGTCGGTGGGAGCCATCTGCTGGTTCGCATTCGACAACCCGGCCGGGAGCGTCCGCATCCCTATTTTCTCCGGTGTGACGGAGCTCCCCCCGAGCTTCGAGGTCTGCGCCCAGCATAGGTTCCGGATGGACTCCGCGGCCTGGGCCTTCCGGCGGGCGAACCGCCTGTCGACCGTCCGCTGGGGGGACACGAAAAAGATCATGGAGGATACGATCTCGGAATTCGAGAACAAGGCCTTCGCAGATCTGCCGCTCCTCGAAAAGAAAATCTTGGAGATCACGAACAGCAAGACCCCGGATAAGGAACCGTTCACGGTCAACCAGTACCTGACCAAGTACACCAACGATTTCGCCCGGGCCGCGGTCCAGAAATATCTGGAGCTGGGGGACAAGTTCTGGGGAATGTTCTGCCGCGGATTCTGACCGGGATCAAAGAACGTATTTATAAAGATTCATTCCGGCCGGGAGCTTGGCCTTTTCCTTATAGATGTCCCAATAATGGGTCCGGGCCTCCCTGAGCTTCTTGTAAATCGGGTGTCCTTCATCGGGGACGTGGGTGGCTACGATCTTGAGACTGCTATCGACCAGGACGAGCTTGGCGCACCTGTTCAAGATGCCGGCAGTGCCGATGCTGCAGGCGGCAATGAGCTCTTTCGACCGGACCTTCTCCAGGAGCTCCCGGTAGGTGATATGCCGTTCAAGGACAGGGATCCCCATTTCCCTGAGGACGGCCACCATGCCCTGGATGGTCACCGATGGGAGGATGAGGTTGCTCTCCGGGATCTTGATGACGGAACCATCGCGGAGGGCGAAAAGACAGCAGGAGGAGTCCCATTCCGTGATATGACGGTCCTCGAGGTTCCCACCCGGATTATCGTCCAGGAAAAGGGCCGCGGCCGCCTCGGGGGTGATCTTCCTGGCTTCGTCGATGGCCTTGACGCTCATCAGGTAGTTGATGCCGAGCTTGAGACAGCCGGTCCCGTTGACTCCCATGGCCCGGACAAGGTGGGGGATGACGACGCCGCAGAACGGTTCGCCGAGATATTGGCCGTAACGGCAGGCGAGCGCCCGGATGGCGGGCTGGTTGGGGAAGGTGACCCCCATGGAATGTTCCTCGTCGACCGTGAAAGGTCTCAAATAACCTTGGGCATCGAGAGCGGCCATCTCCTCAAGGAAAGGCCGGATGTCCGGGTCCTTGAAATATTGATGGATGAAGATACTCTCAAGCTCCTCGGATGACGGGACCCAGCCCTGCTGGTCCTTGCCGAGGTTGAAGGCGATGCCCCTGCGGAGCCGCTCGAGGTTCTTATGCCAGTTGAGGAAGGTCACTTCGAGCTGCCCCTTGGGGTTCTTTTTGCAATAGAAGCGGATGCCTTCAAAACAGATGAACAGGGCATACATGATGGAACGGGAGAGCGCGAAGACCTTCGCTTCGGCCTCGAAGATCTCGAATTGCTTGTTGGGAAGGAGGTAGCGCATCTGCTTCGGCATCCATTTCACACCTTCGAATTTCGCCATGAAATATCTCCTTTGTGATGGCGTTCAAAGAAAATGATTATACATCAGCGCCGGGCCGATATCCAAATCAGCCCTTGCGTTCTTCATGGTTTTCTATCGATCAGGGATTCCAGCGCTTTGAGGAAGGTCCGGGCCGTTTCGGCGTCGTCGTAATGAGCGAAGCTGGCCCGGCAGAGGGCGGGCCTCCCGAGGTGGCGAAAGACCGCCGCGGAATAGTGATTGCCGTCGGCGATCTGGATGGTGCTTTCTTCCCACAGCCGGCGCTTGACGTCGGCAGGCGTGAGGCCTTCGACCTCGAAGGCGAACGTCGGGTCACGTTCCTCGCAGCGCGTTGGGTCGGTCAGGCCGTAGCACCGGAAGCGATTGGGATCGAAGCGCCTGAAGCCCTCCAGGACGATCCGGCTGAGGCCGCGCTCGTAATCCTCGATCGCCCCCATGACCTGCTGAAAGCGCGGGCGGCGGGCCACGGCTCCGGAGGACTTGCCGAAAAGCTCGGCCTCCAACCAAAGCAGGTAATCCAGAGCGGCCTCGAGACCGGCCAGATTTACATTGTTGAGCATGCCCTGCTCGTATTTGAAAGGAGTTTCGTTCCTGTTCGTTTCAACGCGGTAGGGTTCGAGCTTGTCGAGGAGCGCCTTTTTCCCGTAAAGGACACCCAGCATAGGGCCGAAGACCTTGTAGCCGGAAAAAACGACAGCGTCAACGTCCATCTCGCGGACGTCGATGGGCCCGTGCAAAGCGTGATGGACGGCGTCGACACAGACCAAAGCCGGAGATCTTTGCCGGATGAGGCCGATAAGCTCCTTGAGGGGCACGATCGATCCAAAGCCGTTGGAAGCCATGGCCACGGCTACGATCCCGGTCTCGCGATCAACCAGGGAAAGGAGGTGGTCGATATCCAGGGTTCCCTCCGCGTTGATGTGGGCCCGCCGAATATCGCAGCCTCGGCCGCGGCCCCAGACGTCCTCCCAGGGGGAGATGTTGGCCATGTGATCGAGGTCGGTGACGACGAGATTGTGCCGTTTCGTGAGCAAGCCGCGCGCGGCAACGGCCAGGTTGAAAAGGGCGTTGGTCGCCGAAAAATGAAAGCTGATCTCTGCGCCGCTTGCCGCGTTGAGGAAATCGGCGGCGATCCCGCGCACCCGATTGTGGAATTCGGCGGTGGACTTCTCCCCAGGGGTGACGGCCCCGGGCATGGGATTGAGCGACCGGGCAGCTTCTAACGAGGCCGACATGGCTGAATCGACCATCAGGCTGCCGGCGCCGCTGTTGAGATAGACACGTTTGTTTCCGAACTGGTCCCGCTCGAGTTGGGGGAACCGGGCCCGTATCTTATCGTGGATCGAAGGAATGGACCTTGGCGTCATCATTGAGGTGACCTCGCAGATCGGACTTTCTCATCGAAGAGCTTAATGTATTCAATCCCGGGGTTGAATTCAACTCTTTTTCTGGGGAAGGATCCCGCCCGAATCCTGGATCGCGGAACTCTGCCCGTCCCGGACGCCGTCCAAGGCGACGGCTGGGGCCGCGGTTCGAATTCGTGATGACGCCATGGTTGCGCATTGTTCTTTCCTCCAATCCGGATTATACGGCAATAATCCCGGCCCCTTCCATCGCCTTTTTCGGCAGGTTTCCTTATAATGACCCATGTTCCGCGAAACATAGGAAGGAGGGAGCATGCGTCGAAGAGATTTCATGCAGAAGACGTTGGCCTACGGGGCCGCGGCCGGGACGACACTGGGATCGGCCCTTGTGGAGGAGGCTGACCCGGCCATAATGGACGCAGATACGGATCCGCTTGTCGAAAGGGTCAGGACCGCGATGCTGACCATGCAGAGGCAGGCCTGGGAACAGGGAGTAGCATCCCAAGCCATGTTGGAGTGGGGTGACGCCGACCTGGTCATCCTGATGGCTAAAGAGGCCGTCATCCGGATGTATGACGACGGCAGGCTCGGCCAGGTTTGCGATAATCATGGCGTCACGGACCCGGGATCGAACGGGGAGCCTGTCCTTTATGCGGCGAAGCTGACGGGGGACCCCGTTCTCAAGGCGGGCGCGGAGAGGATGTTGAATTATTTCCTCCACAAGGCCCCGAAGACGAAGGACGGGACCTTTTATCATATCGACGACAAACCGCAGGTCTGGATCGATTCCATGTACATGGCGCCTCCCTACCTCGCGGTCGCCGGACAGCCCGCGGAGGCCCTGAAACAGATCGAAGGGTTCCGCAAGCTCCTCTGGAACAAGGACAGGAAGCTCTTCTCTCACATCTGGGATGACAGCCTGAACGGATTTGCCCGCGAGGCCTTCTGGGGTGTGGGCAACGGCTGGGCGGCCGCGGGCATGACGCGCGTTCTTCGTGCCCTGCCGCAAAACATGACGGCCGAAAAAAGGAAACTCGAAGGCTATATTAAAGACGTCGTTGACGGCTGCCTAGCCTATATGCGCCCCGACGGATATTTTCACGACGTCGTGGACGATCCGAAGTCCTTCGTCGAAACTAACCTATCCCAGATCATGGCCTATTCCATCTATAGGGGGATCAAGGGAGGCTGGATCGACATCTCTTATAGGCCGGGCGCGGACAAGATGAGGGAAGCGGCCCGGGCCAAGGTGGACCGGATGGGCCTCGTCCAGGACGTCTGCGGATCGCCGACGTTCGAGGCGCCGGGCACCGCGACCGAAGGCCAGGCCTTCTTCATCCTCATGGAAGCCGCCCATCGGGACCTGGTGAGGTGACAACCGCGGGGATTTCAGTGCCCGTGCCGGTGGTGGGTGTCGGGCCAGTGGACGTGGATATGGTCCATCTCCTCGTGGGCGTGTTCGTGGCTGTGAGTCTCGCGAGGCTCTTCCGAGTGAACGTGGGAATGGTGGATGTCGCCATGAACGTGCGCATGGTCATGGACCATGCGTAGGTGCCTGTGGCGATGGCCGTGTTTTTCCCGGATGATGATCGCGACGCCCAGGGCCATGAATGCGGCGGCAGGGAGCATGGACCATTCCGGTGTCTCCTTGAGGATGACGAGGGAACTGACCCCCCCGATGAACGGCGCCAGGCTGAAGAAGGCCCCCGTCCGGAAAGCCCCCAGGCCCTTGAGAGCCTTGATGAAAAGAACGAGGCTCGCGCCGTAGCCGGCCGCGCCGACGAGCAGGGCCAGGACCGCTCTCCGGTCGAGAGGGACGTCGCGGCCGAGGGCGAGGGCCAGGCCGAGCGAGGCCGCTCCCGCCAGGAGCCCCTTAACCTTGGCGATCTGGACAGGATCCTTTTCGGAGATGTTTCGGGTCAGATTGTTGTCCAGCCCCCAGCAGGCCATGGCCAGGAGGATAAAGAGGGGCCCCTCCAGGCTGAATCGGCTCCGGGCGGGGTCCCAGGCGGTGAAGATCCCGGCCAGGGTCATGAAGCCGAGCGCCAGCCATAGCTTTCTTCCGGCCTGCTCTTGGAAGATGAGGACGGCGATGAGCGCGGTGGCGGCCCCTTCGAGGTTAAGGAGGAGCGAGGCCGAGAATCCCGTTGTCCGGGCCAGGCCGGCCATGAGGCTGATCGGGCCGACGATACCGCCGGCGAGGACGGCGCCCGCCAGCCAGGGCAAATCCCTTTTGCTTAGGGGCGGGTCAACGGTCCTGGCGGCATTCGGGGCGTTTTTCCTCGTCCGCGATCCCCTCACGCTTGAATAAAGGACAAGGGCAAAGAAGGCGCCTAGATAAAGAAACCCTGCCAGAACGACCGGCGACAGCCCCTTGAGCAGAAGCTTGCAAAGAGGGGCGCTCAACCCGAAGAAGAGGGCCGAAAGGATGACGGCGACGACCGGCTTCTCCCGCATGGGCTCTGAAGCTTATTCCCCGACCTCCGCGCAGCGGATGCCGCGCGGGTTGAAGCATTTGTTGCAGGAGATGCATTCAGACCCCGTGACTTCGCCCTCGCGGAACCTGCGGACGAGGCGAGGGTCCCGGATGAAGGGGCGGCTCATGGAGATCATGTCGACCCGGCCTTCCAAGACGAACCTCTCGGCGACGGCCAGCGTCCGGATCCCCCCCAAACCGGAGACCGGGATATGAACGGCATTTTTGATGGCCGCGGCATTCTCGACGAAGTATCCTTCCTGGTCCTCGGAACGAGGCCCCTGCCAAACCGATCCCCGGCCGGCCTCGGCCATCCCGCCGCTCACTTCGACCGCGTCAAGTCCTTCAGCCTCCAGGATGCGGGAGATCTCGACGCTCTCGCCAGGGTTTAATCCCCCTTCCAGAAAGTCGGTCGAATTCAGTTTGGCCGTCACGGGAAAATCGAGTCCTGTCGCGTCCTTGATGCCCCGGACGATCTCGACGACCACCCGGACGCGGTTTTCAAGCGGACCGCCCCACTCGTCCCGGCGGCGGTTCGTATGGGGCGAGAGGAAGCTTGAAAGAAGGTAGCCATGGGCCGCGTGGACCTGGACACCATCGAAGCCCGCCCAACGGACGCGGCGGGCGGCGGCGATGAAGTCGTGAATGAGGTTCTTGACTTCGGCCGGCGTCATCTCCCTGGGCATAGACCTGGAGGACGGGTCATAGACGGCGGAAGGGGAGATCGGTGTCGAGCCGCAGAGCTTTTTCTTAGTCTGTCGTCCGGCGTGGGCCAGCTGGATGAAGATCTTCGAGGGATGCTCGTGGACGGCTTTCGCGATCCGGGCCAGGCCTGGGACAAAGCGGTCATCGTGGATGGCGATCTGCCGGGGGCTCGCCTTGCCCGAGGGCTGGACGTAGGCGTGTCCCGTGATGATCAGCCCGACCTCGCCCTCAGCCAGCTCTTCGAAAAGCCTGATCTGCCGGTCCGTGATGGACCCGTCGTCCTTGGCCATGTAATCATGTGTCGCGGAACGGACGAACCGGTTGGGCACGGTCACGGGGCCGATGTCGATGGGAGTCAGGAGAATGGAAGCGGCATTCTTGTCGTTCATGCCCCGATTGTATAGGAATCCGGCCTCTCATTCCAGGCTTGACTTTGGCCTTCACTTTGTCATAAGAATGACAGGGCGCCAAGCTCTAAGCTCCTTATGGGCGAATAAGACAGGCGATTCGAAGGACATTGATGCGACGATGACGGAGATCGAAAGGGAGGTCCTCGAAGCTCTGGACAAGCTGGGAATCTCCTATGTCCGTCATGAGCACCCGGCGGTGTTCACGGTCGAGGAGGCCGAAAAATATTGGGGGGGCCTTCGCGGGGCGCATTGCAAGAACCTCTTCCTACGCAACAACCGCGGTAACCGCCATTACCTGGTCATCGCCGAGGCCTCCCGGAGGATCGACCTCAAGGCACTGAGCGCGAAGCTTGCCGAGGACAGGCTCAGTTTCGCCTCGCCCGGTCGTTTGATGAAATATCTGGGCTTGGAGCCGGGCTCCGTATCGCCCTTCGGCCTCATCCATGACGGGGGCCGCGAGGTCCGGGTCATCGTGGACGTGGAGCTCAGGAGCGCCGCCGCCGTCAACTTCCACCCCAATGTCAACACGTCCACGCTGGAACTCTCTTTTTCCGATTTCGAGAGGTTCCTCGCCTGGTGCGGGAATCCCGTCGTATTCATCCACTTATGATCGTCAGGAGGAAGCCATGAGAAAGACCGTCGGGATCGCCGTCCTCGTTCTTATCTCGGCCTTTCTTTCCGGCCAGGTTTCGGAGCCTGAGCACGTCACAGTCCAGCACATCCTGATCGCGTTCCAGGGGACGATCCCGGACGCCGGGATCACCAGGAGCCTGACGGACGCGCAGAAACTGGCGCAAGAGATCCTCATGAGGGCCCGGCAGGGGGAGGATTTCGATGCCCTTGTCAGGCAATACACTAACGACGCGTATCCCGGCATTTACAGCATGGCCAACGCCGGCGCGGTGGCGGACGCGGCGAACAAGGAATTCTCCCGCACCCGCATGGTCAAGGCCTTCGGCGACGTGAGTTTCGGACTCAAGGTCGGCGAGATCGGGATGGCGGTTTACGATCCCGTGACCAGCAAGTACGGCTGGCACATCATCAAGCGGCTCAAGTAGGATATTGGAGGAGAAAAATGCTCACTTTCCTGATCGCGTTGCTTTTGGGCCCGGGGATGGGACTGGCGGACGAGATGAAGGCCCCCGAACCGAAAGTTCCTTTCGAGCCGCGTTTCTACGTCTGTTACAGAGTCCAAAAGCCCATCGTGCTCGACGGCAAGATCGATGACACGTCCTGGAAAAAGGCGGAATGGACGGAAAGTTTCGTCGACATCGAAGGAGCGAAGAAGCCCCGGCCGCGTTTCCGCAGCCGCGTCAAGATGCTCTGGGACGACCAATACTTCTACGTAGCCGCCGATCTCGAGGAACCGGCCGTCTGGGCGACACTCACGGAACGCGATTCGGTTGTGTATGACGACAACGACTTCGAAATCTTCATCGATCCGGACGGGGATACGCACAAATACTGCGAGCTCGAGATGAACGCCCTCAACACGGTTTGGGACCTCCTGCTCCTCAAGCCCTATCGGGACGACAGCGACGCAGCCGTCAACGCCTGGGACATCCGGGGGCTCAGAACGGCCGTTTCGGTCAACGGGACGCTCAACAACCCGAAGGACAAGGACAAAGGCTGGACGATTGAGGTCGCCTTTCCCTGGGCCGTTCTCAGGGAACTTACCCCGAAGAAAAAAGAGCGCCCCGACCCCGGCGACCAGTGGAGGGTGAACTTTTCCAGGGTGGAATACTTCGTCACGACCGTCGATGGGCGCTACGCGAAGGCCAAGGACCCCGCAAGCGGGATCCCCTACGCTGAAGACAACTGGACCTGGTCCCCCCAGGGCCTGATCAACGTCCATTACCCGGAAATGTGGGGGTTCGTCCAGTTCTCGGACAAGGTCGTCGGCAAAGGGGAGGAGCTTTTCGCCGACGCCTTCGAAGAACCCGTCAAGTGGGCCTTGCGCAAAATATACTATAGAGAACGGGCTTACCGGGACGCGAATGGGTCTTTCACGACCGACCTCGCAGCGCTCGGCCTCGGGTCCGATAAAGCGCTCAAGGTCGGCGGCTGGGGTTATCCGCCCTTGATCCAGACGACGGAAAGGCTTTTCGAATCGGTCTATAGAAATGAGGACGGCGCGAGCTGGCATATCCGCCAAGACGGCCTGGTCTGGAGATCGGAAGCCCCGGTCCGGTGAACACGAGCATGAGGAACACACCATGAAAAGATGCATCGGCCTTTGGATCATCCTAGGACTGTTGGCCATCGAAGCCGGATCCGGCCTTGCCCAAGGGCTGCCCCTGGCCAAGCCGGAAGATGTTGGGATGGCATCGGAGCGGTTGGCGCTCCTCGACACGCTCATGAACGAAGCTTTAATCCGTAAGGATTTTCCGGGCGCCGTCCTCCTGGTCACACGGAAGGGGAGGACCGTTTGGCGGAAGTCCTACGGTCAGAGCCAACGGGTTCCCGAAGGACGGCCCATGGACGCGAACATGATCTTCGATATGGCCTCTGTCACCAAGCCAGTGGCCACCGCGACTTCCATCATGATCCTCGTTGAGCGCGGCAGGATCAGACTTTGGGACAAGGTCAAGGATTACGTCCCGGAGTTCACGCCTTATATCCTCGAGGGAGGGATCGCCGGGGAAGACGCCCGCCTCTGGCACCTTCTGACCCACACCTCGGGCCTTCAGCCTTACATCGACCCAAAGGAGGTCGAGCAGATATACGGAAATCCCTGCTCCGTAGAACTTTTGGTCAAGCCTATTGCAGGCCTCCGGAAGGGATCGCTTCCGGGCATGACCTTTACTTACAGCTGCCTGGGCTACATCATCTTGGCCTATATTGTGAAGGCCGTCAGCGGTCAGACCATCGCCGAATTTGCCGCCGGGAACATCTTCAAGCCTCTGGGCATGAAGAGCACGTTCTACAACCCTCCGGCGGATTCTCAGGACCGCTGTGTCCCCACACAGGTCTATGACGGGATACCCCTGCGCGGCGTCGTTCATGATCCCCTGGCCAGGCTCCAGGGCGGGATTTCGGGGAATGCCGGCCTCTTCTCCACGGCCGACGATCTGGCGGTATTCTCCCGAATGATGCTCAATGGAGGGGAGTCCGGCAAAGTCCGGATCCTAAGCCCCTTGACCGTGGAACGGATGACCGAGATCTTTCCTAGGGTCGACGGCACCGGCCGGGGTTTGGGCTGGGACCTCGATTCGGATTACGCAACGGTCCGGGGAGACCTCTTCGGCCCCGCATCCTACGGCCATTCCGGCTACACGGGGACTTCCATCTGGATCGATCCCGAGACCCAAACCTCCGTCATCTTCTTGACGAACCGGATCCACCCGGATGACAAGGGCGACATCATCGCCATGAGGAGCAAAGTGGCCAACGTCGTCGCGGCTTCAATCATCAAGAAGTGACCGGTAGCGCCTAAGATCGCCGAGGTTTGACATCTTTCGCGGCTTGTGCTAATTAATTCCGACAGGGATAAAGGGTATGACATCCCCCACGGAACGCAATATTTATATCAAAGTTTCGAGGAGCCAGGAGCTTCTCTCGAAATCCATCCAGGCTTACCAGGGATACCTTCAGGACGATGTGGCCGCCGGCGATCCGATCTATTACCGGGCCAGGAATTTTCTCAAGGAAGGGAAGTTTTTCTTCGAAGAGTCGCTCAAAGAAGCCAAAAAGCTCCTGGGGCCGATCCCGGTCTACGCCGCCAAGGAGTTCGAGGAGTGGAAGGCCAGCGCCCTTGAAGAGAACCGGATCATCATTCACGGCGAGAGCCCGGACGAGCTCAAAACCGCACTCATGAACGATGAGTTCATCAGAACGATGATGTCGGAAGCCGAGATCGAGGCCTACGTCAGGGACCACTTCGAAACCCAGCGATCGGGCAAGAGAAAGCTGGCCAATATCAAGGTCAGGATCATGCTGGACAAACTCCTCTCGCTGGCCGGCCAGGGACAGGAACTTCAGAAGGCTGCCCAAAAGAAGCACCAGGCCCACCCGGCCTGATCTCTTCGCCGGCCCTCCGGTCCGGAAGACGATCTTTTTACCCTGGACGCCCGCCGCGATATCCGTTCCCGGAGAATTGGTTCATGTCCCGGAATTCCGATCCGCGTCTTATCGGCAATTTTGGGACGAGGTCCGGATGTTGATTCTAATACAAACGCATTAAATGGTTTGACATCTGACTTTAAGCGGCCTGAAGCCGCCCTCACTCCCCCGACCCCCGGGGAACCAGTCCCGTCGGTTCCCCCCGTCGCACCTCTGTCGGCGACACGGACGATTTCAGAGCCCCCCTCCGATTATCGGAGGGGGTAGGGGGTGGCAAGAAATATGAACAGAGGCTTGGGCGCGTCGCCGAGAGAGCCCTCATAGGGCTCGGGTCCCCCCTCCGCTACGGGGGCCTGAGGACGGCATTCAGGGCCGTTCATACATTGGTACTTATTTTATTGCGTTCGTATTAATTCAAGGGATGTGAGACAATAAACCTGCGATAGGAGGAGGACATGGCCGTCAGGATCGGAAGAAGGGAATTCCTCAAGGATGGAGCCGCCCTGGGCGTCACCGCGGTCTTGGGCAAGGGCAATCTCAATGAACTCGCCCGGGAAAAGTCCGTGGTGGCGGTTGGAGTGGGCGGAGACCCGGGGAAAGCCGCTCTCGGCGCCGTCAAGCTTCTCGGAGGAATCGCGAATTTCGTGCCGAAGAAGTCTAAAGTGGCGGTGTTGGTCAATGTCCAGAGCCGTCACCCGGGGACATTCACCCGGCCGGAAATCCTGCGGGAGGCGCTCAGGCTCTGCCGGGGGGCAGGCGCGGCCGGTGTCGATTGTCTCAGCCTTCAGCCGATGAAGCAATGGCAGGATACGGGACTGGCCAAGATCGTGGAAGAAGAAGGGGCGAGGCTCAAGTTGTTCGATCCGAAGGACGAATCTCTTTTCCGGGCGGTCCAGGTCGCGGACGGCCGATCGCTCCAGGAGGCGAAAATCCTGAACGAATTCTTCGGCCATGACGTCTTTATCAACATGCCCATCACGAAGGACCACGCCGGGAACAAGTTCACGGGGGCCATGAAGAACCTTATGGGCTTGAACTTTTCCACCACGAACCGCTCCTTCCACAAGCCGAACTGGAAAACGGACCTGAACGACATCGCCCACCTCGAACAGTGCATCGTCGACCTGAACAAAACGATCAGACCGACGCTGAACATCGTTGACGCCACGGAGTTCATATCGACCAACGGACCTTTCGGGCCCGGCGAGCTCCTCAAGCCCGGGAAGGTGGTCGCTGGAACGGACAGGGTTGCGGTGGATGCCTACTGCGCCTCGCTCCTGGGTCTCAAGGCCGAAGACATCATCCAGATCGTCCGGGCGTCTGAACAGGGGTTGGGCGAGATGGACCTTCTGAAGGTCAGGATCCGCGAGATCAAGGTCTGAGATCACCGTGACGGCATCCATGTCACGGCGGGCGTTGAGAACTTGGACCATCGCAGTCATGCTGACCGTCGCGGGCATGGCCTTTTTGCCGTCCGCCCTCTCCCAGGAATCCGGCCTTTCGGCGCTCTTGCCAAAAGAAAGAAACCCTGAACTCGAGGGCTGGTCGCCGGTCGGGTCGCCACTAGAATTCAAGGGGGACGATCTCTTCGTTTACATCGACGGCGGCGCCGAGATCTATCTGGAATACGGATTCAGCCGGGCCGTTGTCCAGGATTATAGAGACGCCGGAGGGAGGACTGTTTCTCTCGAGCTCTACGAGATGACGGACCCGGCCGCGGCCTTCGGCGCCTATAGCTTCAAAACGACGGGAAAGGGCGGGGCCCTCGACCTCGGGCAGGGGGGTCAACTCGAAGATTATTACCTGAACTTCTGGAAAGGCGACTACCTGATCACCATCACGGGATTCAATGACGACCAGGAAACCGTGCGCGGACTGCTCGCGGTGGCCAAAGCGGCGGACCATACCGTGCCCGGAGAAGGGCGGCACCCGCCGATCATCGATATCCTCCCTGCCGAAGGGCTGGACTCCGGGAGCGTTTTGTATTTCAGGGGTCGGTTGGGCCTGAACAACGCTTTTCCGTTGGCCTCTCCGGGAAACCTTGAGGCCCGGGAAGGTGTCCGGGCCCGTTACGGGCAGGGACAGCTGGTGGTCCTTGATTGCGGCCAAGGCGAACCCGTTAGGAAGTCTTTCGATAAACTTAAAGCGATCTTCCAGGGCGGCGAGAGTTTCAAGAATTTCTTCGAGTCCGACAGCGCTATCGGCGCGGCGGATGACAAAGGAACGCCCTACCGGGCGTCCATCGTCAAGGACTGGATTCTCATAACGGCCGGCCTCGAACCGGAAGCCTCCGAAGATCTCATGAACTCAATCCGGCGGAAGCTCTGACGGGGCGATCCACCCGGACCGAACGCCGGGCCGGCACGTTCTTTGGATATTGAGTTTGTCCAAAACGGAAGAGGTCGGGCTAATTGAACACCTGCTTCAGGATATCGACGAGCCCCAGCGCGTACTCGACTTCGGACAAGGGGATGTTCTTGTTCTTGGCGATCGTCGTGAACCGGCCGTCCTTGTTGCTGTCCTTAGTGACGATAAGATAATCGGCATATGAGGCCACGGCGTCGATCATCCGTTCGTTGTCGCTCTTGGGGGCGCCCCTCTTGGACTCCCCGCCGATGTGGACCGCGATGACGAAGATCTTGTTCTGCTTGCAGGTATCGATGAGCTTCTTGAGGCGCGCCTCTTCGCTCTCTAAGGTAAGCCCCGACGCGCCCATGCCTTTGAGAGAGGCGCCGATGGCGAAGATGACTGTCTTGTACGGCGTCCCCTTGGGGAACTTGGCCACGTCGCTTTTGATCTCGACATGGAAACCCGGGCCGGATTCCTTCCCTCCGAGTCCGACGCCCGTGCCGAGCATTTCGGCGGTCGGGACGTCACAATAGTCGTAGCCCAGCCCGGCCTCTTCCATCACGATATTGAGCGTCTCGATGTCCGGGCTCTGTCCGGCCGACGTCGTCAGCACAGGCATCTTGGCCTTCGGCACGTTCTGGGAGAAAAGCCCCCCCGCCAGGAACGCGATCCCTAAAATCAGGCATATTGTCGTTCGTTTCATTTGAACCTCCGTTATTTCTTATCGGGTTCGAGGAGGATGTCCATTGCCTTGACCGCTTTGATCCACCAGGAAGGCGAAGCGGTCTTGATCCGGCCCGTGGTCCTCTTCTGGGAGTCGTAAGCGGCGAGATGGTTGTACTTGACGAGGAGCCGGTCCCCGAGGTCCCACCAAGCCTTGATGACCGTTTGGGCATTGTTCAGGCAGAAGCCCGTCAAGAATTGGGCGGCCTTGGCGGGCTTCTTGTTATAGAGATCAAGGGCCTGCTTGTCGATCTCCGGAATGCGGGCCGCGACAGCCGCTTCGTACTTCGCCTGGGCCTCCTGGACGTCCTCGATGGCCGCGTTGTAAACCGCCTGAACATGGAAATCGGTGTAATCAAAGGCCCAGCGGGCCGAATCCCGGTTGAGGGTCCAGTGGTCGCCGACTGCGAAGGATTTGGGCATCTCCGAGATGCCGGCGTAGAATGGCATGTAGCAGGCGGTATCCTGAGGCCCGAAGGATATCCAGACGATGCCGCCGATGGCGTCGGGCAGGCCGCTCCGGCACTGGGTGATCGTCGTGTATTCGACGTTCGAGACGCAGATGGTCCTCGTACTCCTGTAATAATTCGGGTTCTGGAACGGACCGCCCCGGATTCCGCTCGTCGTGTCGAAGCGCGTCCCCCTGGACTTGTCGCGGGTGATGGCCATGACGTCTTGGACCGAGATCTTCTTGTCGGGTTTGACCGAGAAGGGGAAGTCCATGTTGGGGGTTTCCGGGGTGAACTTCTGCGAGGGCGCGACCAGGTCCAAGAAGCGCCACCGGCGCTGGCGGCGGCCATCCGTGCTTACGGCGCTCCCCTCGGCGGGTGAGTAGGCCCGTTTCCAGCTGAACGGCTTGCCGCTCTTGGGGTCGTGATAGCCGTTGTCGACAGCGTAGGAGACGACGTTCGGCGAAGCCATGAAATCATCGGGCTTGCCGAGGTCGATCTCGCCGATCCGGGACTCGTTGGGGCAGACACTCACCTGGTCGTCCGGGACCCTCTGGGCGCACCAGATGGCGCCGGGCTTGCCGCTCTTGGGAGTCCATAGCGGGCCCACCGGCATGATCTCGAAAATCCATACCTCGTTCGGATCGGAGACAGCCAGCATTTCGCCGTCGTCATGGAAGCCGTAACCGTATTTCTCCGCCAGCTCGCCCATGACCTTGATGGTTTCCCGGGCCGTTCGGCCCCGTTCCATCCCGAGCAGGGTCAGCATGCTGAGGTCAAGGA
>Ga0315293_10001107_pt1 | contig 26119 bp, 27 predicted proteins | sample YL17G13_20_MG_FD_203071 | JGI IMG/M metagenome (GOLD analysis project Ga0315293, IMG submission 203071) | Sediment microbial communities from Yellowstone Lake, YNP, Wyoming, USA - YL17G13_20 | ecosystem: Environmental > Aquatic > Freshwater > Lake > Sediment | place: USA: Wyoming | collected...
ATCTTTTTATTTTCGCAACATTTTATTTTCATAGAATTAAACAATATCAATGTATATTGATATTGTATCAAGCAGATATTGTGATGTCAAGCAACAAAAAACCACCTTTCAATTAAGGTGGTTTTTGCGGTCTCGGCATCGCATGATACCAAGTGCTACGTGCGCGGGTGGCGGGATTTGAACCCGCGATCTCGTCCGTGACAGGGACACGAGGACTCCAGACTCCTCCACACCCGCATTTATTATAAACTATGACTTTCTAACATTTTTAATCCTTTACAAAATTTATCATATTTTCTCTCCAAAAATAACTCATTTTTTATATTACCGTACATAAATGCAAAAAGTTTTTTAGTGTCGTTTGTACTGAATACTAAATCAAACCCGCTGTTTTTATTATAAATAAATCCCCTTTCTATGATTTTGTCATATCTAAATATTCTCAACAAACTTTCTAAAAATATCTTACTGCCAGACGTAAAGCGACTTCCAAACAAATAATTCTTACTTTTTCTATCCTTCCTATTATAAATTCCATAATTAACACATCCATCTCCATCAAAATAACCTCGTACAAAATCGGCAAAATATTCATCTGGGATAATCGGTAAATCTATAGTCTTGCTTTTGTTTGGCGTTATCCCTAATTTTATCAAATCGTCAAACATCTCTTTACTTCCAATCTGCAGGCGATAAGAATCTTTTTGAGGAAACTCTTTTTTTCTTATGCCGATTTTATGATTTGACCCGAGAACCTTCCTTATTTGTTCTAATATATCTTTATCCGTAATCTCTATGGAAATAAACCATGCTCCCCTTTTATTCCTTAGCATGTTGCCATCAGCGGTAAAAAATCCTAAAACATAAGCCATTTCTGGCGACCAAGTTTTAAAGAAATTTTCTTTCTTTGTTTTAAAAATCGGCATGTGCCGGGGGTGGGGATCGAACCCACGAACCTCGTCGTTATGAGTGACGCGCTCTTACCAACTGAGCTACCCCGGCTTATTTCTGCTTTTAATAAATCTTATTTTTTCTTTGCGAGGCCAACTCTTTATCTCCCTTTCTCTTTTTAACGCTATTATCTTATTAACATGTTTTTCAAAAAATACAATTTTCTTTGGAATATGTGACCGCGTATATCTTCCACCCTTCCCCGCCTTGTGTTCTTTAAATCTTCTTTCCAAATCATTCGTCGAACCGGTGTACAAAGAACCGCCTTTACATTTAATTATATAAACAAACCACATTTTAATTAATCCTGTTTAATTTTCAATAATCCCTCTACCCAGCCATTTATTTTTCTCCTCAATTGAGTCCCCTGTCTTACTTTTAACCTTATCGTTCCGTAATAAATATTGTCTTTCGGATAAACTTTTTTCGATCTACTTTTTATTAAAATTGTTTTTGAAAACTGACCTAATGGAATATTTGTTACTTTAGACCAATAATTTTCTGCATCAATCACTTTATTTTTATGTATTTTATTTATCCTAATCTGAATAATAAACCTATCATCTGATACTCTGCAAATCTCTTTAAACCATCTTTTTATAAAAAGAACCGCCCTATAATCCGAGTTAGTAAAACTTACCTCTTCGCTGCTTTCTGATGTTGCTCCCTCACTTAAATACATTGCTATTCCTGCAATGAATAAATCCCTTTTACTAATGTTTTTAATTTCACTAAGCCCTTCTTTTTTTAGTTTCTCGGTTTGGAATAATCTGTCTTTCCTTATTCTTTCCAAAAATTTCATTCGACCCCTATAACTTCCGGACTCTTGTCTTTTTGCCAATCTTTCAATTTGTTTTTTGCCCAACTTTATATTTCTGCACCAAACGCCAACTGTGCTTTTGGGAGCATCTAATTTTTCTGCTATTTCGCTTATGCTTTTTCCTTTGCGTCTTAAACTTAACGCCTTGTCTTTTTTTAATATGTTTGCCATTGGACTAACGAATATAATAATTATTTCATTATACCGTTAGTCCAAGACAATTACAATGTTGGGCCGCCCCGAATTGCACGGGGGCCTGCAGCTTCTTTTGTACTTTCTGTTTCCAGAAAGAATGGACTATACCACTCACCAATTCTCGCAAATTGGTAATTCCTATTATAGTCTCTGAACCTCTCCCGCGTTGCGGGATTTGGCTGCTGATTGCCAAATTTCTTTTCTTTTCAGGCGTTCGCACTTATCCTTTCAGATTATGCTGTAGCGAAAAGAACTTTATGGTTTTCCAGCAATTTAAGGAATTTTCCACCCAATGTTACCACTGGGGGTCACGCATCCGCCCCGAATTAAACGAGGCTTCAGTATGAGACTGCCGAGGTACTACTCCTCCACGGCCCGATGATATATCGCCAATGTGCGATATACTTTATTACTTTAACACAAAAAATCAATCCAATCAAGCTCTGAAAACTTCCAGGAATGCTTTTGATGGAATGTTAACCCTTCCTTTTGCTTTCATTAATTTTTTCCCTTTTCTCTGTTTTTCTAAAAGCTTGTTTTTTCGTGTTACGTCTCCCCCATACAAATATCCTGTAACATCTTTTCTCCTTGCTGAAATTGTTTCGCGCGCAATTACTTTCCCGCCGATTACTGCCTGCAAAGCAACAGAAAATTGTTCCGGAGGCAAAACTTCTTTTAATTTTTCAACCATTTTTTTCCCTTCCGAATACGCCTCGTCTTCTGCAACAATCCTTGAAAGCGCTTCTTCTTTTTGGCCTGCCACAAAAATTTCCATCTTCACCAATTTTGCCGGCCTAAATCCCAAAAGTTTGTAATTCATTGAAGCATATCCCTGGCTGGCTGTTTTTATTTTGTCGTAAAGATTGGCAATAATTCCGCGCAAAGGAGTTTCAAAAACAATAATTGCCCTTTCCGGACTTATATAATTTGTTTCAATATAATTTCCTTTCAAACTTTTCAAAATTTCCATTAACTTTCCCATCTGGTTTGACGGAGCAATAACTTCCAAGGAAACCCACGGCTCTTCGCAATTTTTTATTCTTGACTGGTCGGGCCAGTCAGTAGCCGAATGAATTAAAATTTCTTTGTTTTTCTGGTCGAAGACCTTATAAACTACCGAGGGCGTTGAAATTACCAAAGTTAAACCAAACTCTCTTTGCAGTCTTTCGGAAATAATTTCAATATGCAAAGTGCCCAAAAATCCGCAGTTAAATCCCCTGCCCAAAGCTTCTTTCATTTCCTGTTCAAAAACCAGCGCAGGGTCGCTTAATTTCAGTTTCGACAAAGCAACTTTTAATGTGTCAAAATCATCGGGATTTTCTGGATATAAACTGGCAAAAACCATTGGCTTTGGCTCTTGATAACCCGGCAACGGCATAATATCACTTTTAGTATTTGCAGGCCTTAGTTTTATAATTGTATCACCGGCCCTCACTTTTCCGGGCTCCTTAATTCCTGTTGCAATATATCCGATGTCTCCTGCAAAAATTTTTTGTTTGGGCGAAAATCCCGGATTTAAATATCCCAATTCTTTTATTTCGGCCGGAGTTTTTGTTGCCATCAATTCAATTTTTTCTCCGTTGGAAATTTCTCCGTCAACAACGCGCACAAAAGCAATCACGCCCTTAAAAGAATCATACTCTGAGTCAAAGATTAATGCTCTAAAATCTTGCAACACGCTTTCCTTTGCCTCGCCCGTAGGCTCGCCCGTTGGGCTACGCCCTAAGGGGCTACGGCCGAGGGGCGGAGGAACTTCTTTTATAACAGCATGCAAAACTTGTTCAACATTTAATCCGTTTTTTGCAGAAATTTTTATAATATCTTCTGGTAAAATTTTTAAAAGTGTTGCCAACTCCTCAACCGATTCTTCAACTTTGGCAATTGGTGAATCAATTTTATTTATAACCGGAATAATTTTTAAGTTTTGTTTTGGCTCGCCCGTAGGGCTACGCCCGAGGGCCAGTTCCAAATTGGCCAGTGTCTGCGCCTGGATTCCCTGCGTTGCGTCAACCAGAAGCACAGCTCCTTCAACAGCTTCCATTGACCGTGAAACTTCATAAGAAAAATCCACATGCCCCGGAGTATCAACCAGGTTCAAAATATAATCCTTGCCCTCAAAATTATAATTCATTCTGATAGCTTTCAGTTTTATGGTAATTCCCTTTTCTCTTTCCAAATCCATTGAATCTAAAAACTGCGGCATCATTTTTTTGGGATCAATTGTTCCGGTCAACTCCAAAAGCCGGTCCGCTAGCGTGGACTTTCCGTGATCAATATGCGCTATAATAGAAAAATTTCTTATATTCTCTTGACTCATTACCCCGTATATTACCAAAAATACCCTCTTTAATCAATTAATAGACTGTAAATTATGTTCCGTAGCTTGAACACAAAAAACGGGGCTATTCCCTGTTTTGACGAATAACTCAACAGCGTTGAGTTATTCATGGATTAGTTAGATTTTTGTGTAATAGACGCCCTGGCCTATGTTGCCCACCTGTTTTAGAATCCCCTCCTTTTCCAGCTCGTTCAAATAGCGCTCGGCAGTGGCATTTGAAACCCCCAAAAGCTTTTCAATGTCGTTGTTGGCAATTTTTTCGCGAGTCTCCAAAAATTTTAAAATTTTATCCAGGTTCGCCCGCTTTGCCTCCTCCTGCTTCCTTAAAAAATCGGGCAGGTTTTTCTGGCCCGCCCTGAGCGCAGCCGAAGGGTTTCGGGTTTTAAAAATTCCAACGAGCAACGGAAAAATAAACGTTATCGTGTAATAAAAATATACATCTAACTTGTAATAACCGTCGGCGGGCTTAAACAGCAAAACCAAAAAAAGATAATCAAAAACAACTGCAATCGCCGTCCAGACAATCGCTATCTTTAAATAATAAATCATGTCGTCCCCCTTCACCTTTTTTAATAAAACCCAAAGCGTAATTAAAATGCCGATGGGAGAAATAACCCAGCCGATTAAATTTGCCGGCATAATCATAAAAAATATTATTCCCAGCACATAGCCGATTAGCCAGAGCCCTATTCCCCACCCGATTGATTGATATAAAAATTTTTTATCCATAATTTTCCTGCCCCGCGATGGCGAAACCATTTTGCGAGGTTAATTATTTTTTAGGATAATCGATCAAATATCTTTTGATTGTTTCCTGTATATAAAGAGTTAATTTTTCTCTGGATTTAGGTTTGCTTCCTGCGATATTTTTAGCAAAATCATATAAAGTTTTATTGTCCATATTAAGCCATTTTCCGTTTTTATTCAAAAAATAGAGCAAGCTCATAATTGCTATTCTTTTGTTGCCGTTTTGAAAAGGATGATTTTTAATCATCAGATAAAACATTATACTCGCCTTGCCAACCAAGCCACGATACAAATCCTTTCTGCTGAACTAAATAAACGGCTGATTTAAACAACTTTCTAAAATATTTGGAAATCGTGAACCAAAATCAGGAATGGGCTCATCCCATGTCATAAATTTTTCAGCCAAACGAAACGCTATAAATTCAATTTCTGCAATGCTTAACGATTTTGGTCTCATTCTTTTCCAAGTTGCCTAAAAGTTTGTTCGTAATCTTTTATGGCTCTGTCAATTGATTTCTCAATTTCAATTTTTTTCTCTGTGCCTAAGGTTTTACCTAATTTTTCCACAATACTGGAGTGCGGAACAATAAAATTACGGCCGACCTTAACGGCTTTTATCTTCCCTGTTTTTATCCAATTAAATACTGTTATGCGGCTAACCCTAAATATATTAGCCACTTCTGTTGTCGAATAGTGTTCTTTTATCATATATTTGTATATTAACATATGTTAATATACGAGTAAACACCGCATAATCCCCCATATTACCCTACAAAATTAATGTCCGACCCTAATTTTTTTAAACCAGTCAGCCAACCCCCTCGGCGCCCAATATATAAACTTATTAATCCCCTTTCCCATAAAACTATTTTTTATTTTATTCTCTTAAGTATGCTCTTTATAAAGTTGTCTTTTGGGGCGGTATATTTTTCGCGGTCATTTTCGTATTTCTTTGCCAGTCCTTCTTTTAATTTATTATATTCCGCAACAACCTCTTTGTGTTTTCTGAGATAATCTCTAAAGATTACTTGGTCTTTCCAAAGCTTGCCGCCAAGTTTTACTATATGTATATGGTGAGTTTTCTCGGTTTTACTTCCTTTTGCAAAAAAATGCCTGCCTTTTATGCCCGCATTATGCTTATATTCGTAACCCAATAATTCTAAGGGTCTAATAAATTTTTCCCCGTCTTTTAAATTTTTAACGCCTATAATTATATCGATTATCGGTTTGGCTTTAGCTCCGGGAATGGAAGTACTCCCGGTATGCTGAATATCCAGCGCATATTTCCCGACTATGGGGCGCAATAATTTTTCCTCCTTTTTATATAGCTCTTCCCAGGCCGGGTTGTATAAAAAAAGTTTGACTTTTTTGTTTTGCAAACCTATAATTTTTTCCTTTTTCATATTTATTTTTCCCGGCATAATTTTATTTCTCAATTAATTTCCTGCCCGCCTAAATGCGGGGTGCCCCCTGGGTCGTTTTGCCGCGATTATTTCTCAACTAATTTTTCTAAATTTTTATTCCAGAATTTTAATTCCCACTGGGCAATGGATAATTTTTGTTTTTTCCTCTTGAATTTTTTACTTTACAATAACCCGCTATATTCGGGATAATTTTCCTTAATTACTTGTTTCCATTTTGCGGTTTCGTTACCATTTCCTAAGTCGTTCTTATGATAAACCAAAAGGACATTTACAGAATAAGTGTCCTTGCAGACTGCCACAATGCACCTGTTGCCAGAACCGTGACGGGATTGGTTAGTTCCGGCAATTTTAAATTCAGTTTTACAAATTTTTATTTCTTTAGAATCTACAATAGTTTCGGCTATATTTTTTATGAATAATAAATCTATCTGTTCAAACTCTTTTACCAGAAAATTAAAAGTAAAATCCCATGCTCCTTTATACTTTTTTACGAAAGACTTTATAAAATGCCGCTCAGCAAATGGTTCAATTATTACCTTATATTCAGTAGATTTCATCTGGGTCTTCTTGAGTGAAAAGTCCGTAAGATACAATTTCATTATCTCCTGCGTAAATATATGGAAGTTGCTTATGGGTAAAATCCACTATTTCATTAGTTTTTTTACCCTTCCACTTCTTTCCAATATTTTTGATAAGCTCCTCTTCTTTCTTGTTTAGATCAGATAAATCAACCATTGCACCGCTTCTTGTTTGTGAGATAAGCATGGCGCCATCTTTTGTTTTCTCAATGTTAATTTCTCCTTTATCGGCCATATCATCAATAATACTAAAATAGCTTTCTGAAACCGGGCCATACTGCATTTTACGATATTGCATTCCGCTCATGCTTTGCAGATTATAGTAAAACCAAGAAAAATCGGCAAAATACAAAAGCTTTGCCAGCTTAGTCTTTGTGATCTCTCCTTCGTTCCGCAAAAAAGCCAAAATCATTTGCTTATACTTTAAATAATTCGACGCCTGCCCTGTTTTCATTTCCTCCAAAGAAATGCCAAAAAGATCGGCCAGCTTTGTTGCTTGAGATAAGCTTAACTCAACCGAACCCCCTCTTTCAAATGAGATATAAGAAGAACGAGAAATTTCTATCTTTTTGGCAACATCGGCTTGAGATAAGCCTTTTTTGGTCCTAAGCTCTTTAATAAATTTATAATAGTTTTTAATCATATATTTTATCTATATATTAAGTATACTCCTTCCAGATTCTATGTCAAGATATTAAACAACCAATGTCTATTTTTTGACATATTGCCTATATCAATTTGCTTTCCTTAAAACTATACGGCGATTTGCCCTTGGCAATGATTACATGGTCTAAAACATCTATTCCCATTATTTTTCCTGCTTCAATAATTCGCTTGGTAATTTCTAAATCATCTTCTGACGGCTCGTTGTCCCCCGAGGGATGGTTATGGGCTAAAATTACCGAGCAAGCGTTTTGCTTTAATGCTTCCTGAAAAATTTCCCGCGGATGTATCAAACTTGCGTTTAATGTACCAATAAACATCGGCTTTTTATAAAGAAGCTCATTTCTGGCGTTAAGAAATAGCGCCATCAAATGCTCTCTTGATTTATCGCGCATATAAACAACTTGAGCCAAAACATCCTCAACAGAATCAATTTTTGGCAAACTTTCGTCTCGCACATCCAGCGCTCTTTTTACCAATTCCTGGCTGGCCAAAATTGTGCAGGCTTTTGCCGAATTTATACCTTTGATTTTTAATAAATCTTCGTATTTTAATTGCAAAAAGTTTTTTATGGGATATTTTTCCAAAATCTGCTCTGCCACCTCAATCACATTTTTTCCTTCCGTGCCTGTGCCAAGCAAAATCGCCAAAAGCTCCTTATCTTTCAAATTTTCCGAACCTTTGGCAATTAATTTCTCCCTTGGTCGTTCAATTTTCGGCAAATCTTTAATTTTCATAGATTATTATATCAGTTTATTCCCAAAAGAGGACACTTTCAAGCCAATCAAATAAAAAAGCCACGAAGAACAGATGCTTCGTGGCAAGTATGTTTGCGCTATGCCCGAAATTATTCAAAGGATACCCAACCCGGACCGAGAGCCTCTCTCGCCTGCTTCTCCTGCGCCGGAGTAAGCTGGCTGTAGAAATTCGGCCTTTCTTCTTCGAGCTGGGGATGAGGCTTAAATGAAATCTCAAGGGAATCGCTAAGCTTTCTGCTCACCTCAAGAATAGAAGCCACTAAAATCTTTACTGCGTTCGGACCTCTTGCGCTGTCGCGGACTCCCCTGCTATGCTTGGCCTTTTGGGGGAAGCCCGCAATAGTCTCTCGCAACTCCACGTGTTTGCCGGCGTTAAAAATCCAAAACTTTTTTGTCATTTGCTGCTCCTTTACTGTCAAAAAACAATTTGATAAATTCAACTTAACACTAACCCTTTTTTAACCCTTGTCAATTATACGCGAACATCACCAATTTTTTTATTTAACAGGATAGAGGAATTTTTTGAGGAAGGAGTCAATGAGGGTTTTGCTTTCGGGAGATTTTAACAAATGGGTGGCAAGGGCATAGGTGGCAATGCCGACTATGCCGGAAATGATTAACTGGAAAAATATGCCCCAGAAGGTTTGCAGGCTTATCACCGAACCCAGTAATTGTCGCACAATAAAAGTGAGGACCGCCATTATCAAGGAGGCGATTAAAATTTTATATAAAGAATCGGAAATTTCTTTTACGTGATTGGGCCCTCCGAAAGCTGCGGCATTCTGGCGGGTAAAAAACTTCTTATAAAACATATACAAAAGCAACAAACACTCTAAAACAGCTGTTATTGTGTAAGCCAATGCCAAAGCAATTACGCCAATGTTGGCAACTCCCCCCAATCTTAAGAGATTTTGCAAAAATAAATTAAAGCCAGGAAAAAAATTAACAAGCCACACAAGCAACAAGCTCAAAATAATATTAAAGGCAACCGTAAGCCCGCTGATTATTGCAGGAATTTTTGTGTTGTGGGCTGCGTAAAATGTTTTTGATAAAAATAGAATAAGCGCCTGGGCAATTAAGTTTAAAGCCAAAATTCCAAGGCAGGCGGTTGTAAGTTTTGTATCTGCCCAACTAAACTTTCCTGCCCCCAAAACCACCCTAACTATTTGCGCCCTTAAAATTAAAATTAACAAGCTTAACGGAACCACCAGAAAAATTATCTGGCGGAATATGCCGGAAAACTTGCGCAAAAATTCTTCGCCGTCATCACGCAAAAAAGCCATAGACATTGAGGGAAAAGAAGCCGTTGAAACAGAAACTGCCACGGCGTTTACCAAAATTGAAGACAAATTATTTGCCAGATTAAAAACCGCGATACTGCCCGCCAGCAAAGTTGAAGCAATGGCAGTTGTTGCGATTGTATTTAATTGCCCCGCTCCCAAACCTAAAGACCTTGGCGCCATAAGTTTTATTGTTTTTACCACTCCGGGGTCTTTATAATTAAAGCTTGCCTTATATTTGAAACCGGAAAAAATAAATGCCGGAAGCTGAACCAGCAAATGCATCGCTCCGCCCAGCACCACTCCCCAGGCAAGCCCGGGCAAGCCGAATTTTGGCACGAAAAATAGAATGCCGATTATTATTCCAAGGTTATAAAGCAAGGGGGCCAAAGCTGTTATCAAAAATCTGTGAAAGACCTGCAGGATTCCGCTTATCATATTTGAAGCTCCTAAAATAATCGGACTCAAAAACATAATACGCATCAGCATAACAGCCAGCTCTTTCTTTTCTCCTGAAAACCCCGGGGCCATCAAAGAAACAATTGCCGGGGTAAAAATCATTAAAACCGCGCAAATAATAACTAAAAACCCTAAAAAAACGTTAAAAAGCCGTGAAACATATACCCATGCCTCATCTTTTGATTTGATAAGGTATGAACTGAATATCGGGATTACTGCTGAAGATATCGCTCCAAAAATTAAAATTAAAGCAATAAAATCAGGGACAGTGAAAGCTGTGTAGTAAACATCGAGCTCTGAGCCTGCTCCAAAAGTTCCAGCTAAAAGACGGTCTCTTATCAAGCCTAAAAACGCGCTGGCTAAATAAGAAATTGCCAGTATTAAGGAAGCCGAGCTGATTGATTTTGTCTGCGAATTAAGAAAGTTTCTGTCCATAATATTGTTTATCTTACTATTTTTTTGGCTTTTTTACAATTGCGATAAAAAAAGGACTAAACCTTGACAAACGGTTATAAACTAGTATTATGAAAGTGTCTCAGCAAGATGAGTGATTGCTCTTCTGGTTTACCAGAAGGGAGGAAAGTCCGAACACCAATTGTCGCGAAAGCGGCTCTAAAATAATAACGGCTAACAGCCGTCTCCCGTAAGGGACGAGGTGCGAACAGAAACGCCGAGCTCGAAAGAGCGAGGCGCCCGCCATCGCAAGGTGAAGGGCGACTCCAATTGAAAAATTGGACTGAAACGGCTAAATCCTTATTGGGCGCAAGAACAAACCCTTTGACAAGCTCAGGGTAAAGCCTGGAAGATTCATTTATGGATTTTTAACTTGTTGACGGAAAAAAGTAGTTCGCTTGATTCCGGCAGTAATGCCGCGAACAGACAGATAATCACTTAATACAGAATTCGGCTTATAGTCTTGCTGAGACAACAAAAAACTCGTCCTGAGTTTATCGAAGGACGAGTTTTTTGTTTGTTTTGAAATTATTTCGTTAGCAGCACTTGCATCCGGGGCCTACCAGCTTAGTTAATCCGATAACAATCAGGAGAACCGGCCAGGCAAAATTTACAAAACCAGCTGTCAGCACATTTATGCTGCCCAGCAAAAACACCAAACCAATTAAAGCAATGCACAAGGGCACAACTTTATGGTGACCGCACTTGCACATATTTTCCATAAATATAAATCTAAATTATTAATTATATTAATTATTTACAGACCTTTGTTATTCTATTATACCACTATTTTAAAATAATGGCTTTGTTCCTGCCTCTTTGTCTAACGCTTCGTTGACCAATTTGTCCGCTTCTTTGTTTTTTTCGCGCGGAATGTGCTTGAATTTTACTGATTTAAAATCAAACTTCAGATTCCAAATTTCTATAAAAAATTGCTGTATTTTGGGATTCTCTAATCTATAATCCCCGTTTAACTGCTTCACCACCAATTCTGAATCGGCTCTTATCTCAACATCTGATATTTCAGCCAATTTTTTGCCGAACAGCGCCTTAAATTTTTTCAAGGCAAAAATTATAGCCTGATATTCAACGTCGTTGTTTGTTAAATTATCTCCCAGATACTCCCCGTATTTTTTTATAATCTGCTCTTTTTCATTGCAAAAAACAACGCCTATTCCGGCCTTTCCTGGATTCCCCCTTGACCCTCCGTCTGTGTATATAATAATTTTCTTCATTTTTTAATTTTATTTAATAATATTTAAAAACGCGTTGGCAATATCGGCTAAGAAAAAATTATCGTTGAGCTTTTGCGTTGCTTCTATAAAAGCAATCGGGTCAACTCTTGAACTGCCGACTCTTATTGAAAAATGCAAATGGGGTGCCGTGGCATAGCCCGTATCTCCGGACAAACCTATCAGCTGGTTTCTTTTTACCATTTCTCCTTCGGAAACTTTGAATTCGTCCAAATGAAGGTATAAAGAAAAAATGTCCAAGCCATGGTCTATAATAGCCGTTTTGCCGTAGTTAGGCAAGTTTAGGGTTGCGACAACTTTGCCGTCGTTTATGGCAAAAATATCTGAATTTTTTGGAGCTTGAAGGTCAACTCCAAAATGCTGAAGCTTATATTTTGCAAATACTATAAATTTCCCGAAGGAAAATCCTGATTTTTGCATTGAGCTTAAGGGAAAAGAAAATGCCGAGGTAAAATAGGGCTGCGGATTAAGATTGCTCAAAACTTTTTTCAAAGCAGGGCCGTCGTTTTTTACCAGGTTGCTATATGCCTTTTCTGTTGTAATTCCGGTTTGCGCAGGGCTTGGGGCTAAAACTGCCGAAGCGGTTGAAAAATCAGCCAAAGCCACTTTTATCTGTTTTGCCAGATGCTCTGCATTGGAAGTATCCACAGAAATTTTATAATCGCCCGGTTTTTGGTCGGCGTCAATTCCCAAAAAAGAAATCCATTCATTTGAGTTGCCTTTTCTATAAAAAACCAGTTTTTCCTGGCCAAAATTTCCGGCTATCTCGCCGGCTTGTGTTTTAACTCTGATAAAAACCGTGTCTCCCTGTTTTGGATTTTCCGGAAAAACATAAATACTCGGCGTCGATTTGTTTAAAAATGAAAAAAACGCCATCGCCAGCAATATAATAGCCAGCGCTCCGATCACATAAAAATAAACCGGAATTTTTTTCTTAACTTTTTTATACTTCATTTCTCTATTATACTAAAAAATCGCCCCTAGTGCGATTGATTGATAATGCTGAAATGTTTTAATTTATGTTCTTTTGCCGGAATTTTTAAAAAAATCATTTAGACAATCTTTGAATCTTTCCAAGTGTTCATTTTTGATGCGGAAGCCCGAGGCCTGTGCGTGTCCACCGTAAGTCATCAGAAATGCGTCGCACTCTTTCATCGCGTCCACGGAATTAGTGCCCTTGGGATTTCTAACTGAACCGCAGGACTCTTTGTCCATTTTTTTGAAAATAAAAGCCGGTTTTTCATATTTTCCGCAAATTGTTGACGCCACGGGCCCGGCCAAAGTTAATTTCCAGGAAGGGTCGCCCTCAAAAATAATCTGCTCGTCGGGCTTTTGCGAAATTCTTCTTTCTATTTCCTGTATAATATTTTTAACCTGCTGCTGCTTAAATTGGTTTCTGCTTAAAAGTTCTTCTACAAGTTCTTTGCATTTTCTGTTATCAGAAGAGGTTAGAAGCGCATACGACTCGTTTTCAAAATTAACAGATTCTGCTGAGTTTAAAGCAGAAATTATTTTTGGCAAAGATTCTTCAAACACCTTTCCATCCCCCAAATTATCTAAAAACGCCCTTAGCGCCGGGCGGAAAGTGTTTTTTAAAGACCTTAAACCCTGTTCAATAATTTCCTGATTCTGCTCAACTTGCGGAACCATATCGGCAATAGTGCCCAATGCCGCCAATTCCAAAAAACTATTTTTCAAATTTTTAGAAATCTTATCGGATAATAACTCTATGCAAAGGTTAAAAGTAACGCCCACATTAGCCAATCCTTTAAATGGATAGGGGTCGTCTGTTTGTTTTGGGTCAACGATTATAGAGGCCTTGGGCACTCCGGCTAAAGGTTCGTGGTGGTCAATTATTATAACTTCAAAGCCCATTTCGTTTGCCGCTTCAACCTCCTTCACATTTCCTATGCCAAGGTCCAAGGTTATTAAAAGCGCCGGGGCTTTCTTCTTTAAAATATTTAAGGCCATTAAATTTATTCCGTAACCGTTGTTTTCTCTGTCCGGAAAAAACACCGAGTCAACGCGCCCGCCCAAACTTTTAATCGCCTCTTCCAAAATAACAACCGATGATATTCCGTCCAAATCAGAATCCCCATACAAAATAATACGCTCTTTATTCAAGACCGCTTTCTTTATCCTTTCTGAAGCTTTTTCTATATTCTTTATTTTTTCCATTTTAATTCAGGGCTTCAATGCCCGGAAGTTTTTCTCCTGACAAATAGCATAGCATCGCACCTCCGCCGGTTGAAACATGGCTGAACTTATCAATTATACCCTGTTTGTTTAAAAATTCAACTGTTTCGCCGCCTCCGACAACCGAAAACGCTCCGCTCTCAATAATTGCTTTTGCGATTGCCGAAGTTCCTTTTGCATATTTTTCTTCTTCGAATTTTCCGAAGGGCCCGTTCCATAAAATTGTTTTTGCTTGCATTATTTTTTCGCAAAATATTTTTATTGATTCTTCATTTATGTCGAGTGCATCCAATTGTCCGGTTGGCACAATAATTTTTTCGGGGTGATTAAACTCTATATTTTTCTCTAAAACTTCTTTTGCTATCAGGCCGCTTACGATAACAAAATCGGCAACCTTTGAAATATTATCAATAAATTTTGACTTTGTCTCAACTTTTTTCCCGCCGATAATTGCCACCATGGGCTTTTCCGGATTTGCCATTACTTTATCCATGGCGCTTATTTCCTTTTCAAGCAGTAAACCCGCGCAGTTTGGCAAAAGTTTGGGTACGCCAGTAATTGACGCGTTATTTCTATGACAAACCCCAAAGGCGTCGTTCACATAAATATCGCCCAAATATGAGAGTTTTTTTGCAAACTCGGAATTGGGGTACCCTTCGGGTCCTATCTCTTCTTTGTGAAATCTCAAATTTTCCAAAAGCAGAACCTTGCCTGGCGCTAATTTATTTGATTCATTTTCTGCGTCTGGGCCGATGCAATCGTCTTCCTTTTCAATAGAAAAACCGAGATAGCCCGCCAAGCTTTCTGCAACTTTATCTAATTTTAATTCCGGAACAATTTTGCCATCCGGCCTTCCCAAGTGACCCATTAATATTACTTTTGCCTTTTGCTCTATTAAATATTTAATCGTGGGCAGGGCTTGCTTGATTCTAAAATCATCTAAAATATTGCCCTTTTCGTCTATGGGCACATCAAAATCACACCTTACCAAGACGCGCTTGTTTATTACACTAAAATCTTTTAGTAGTTTAAACATAATACTATTATAAGATATTTTTGGTAATCATGCTACTTCCGCATTATAGCATTGTTCGTCCGCCTTCGTCTCGCCCTTCTGGCGGACTTCGGCGGGACTTCGGCCTTTTTATATAACCTCTTGCTGATAGCAGGCCTCGCAATAAACTATTTCCGGGCGGTCTGGAGCATAGGACGTCTCAAACTCGTTGGGGCACGGGGCATCGCCATGCTGATGTTTGGCGGCGTTAGAATAAACACCGCTTTTAGATTTTACTCCGGCGCATTGGCATTTGCGATGGTAAAGCTTCATTGGACGGCGTTCTTTAATTCGTTCTGCGTGCCTGCAGTTGTGGCACAATCGCGGCAATGGAATATTCATCTGTTTATAAAATCTCAACTCCGACGGAGTAATTTTATAAGCAATCGTACAATCATCATTACATGTACCACCGTGTGCGCATGCAATAATTTCTTTCAAAATTGACTCTGTAACATCTGCTATATTATCAGGAAGATCTGCTGACTTCACTGAAGGCGTATAGCCGCGATCCTCTCTTTCCTTCCATCGATACCCATTTCTAAGCGCTTCTTCTTTTGTAAGGACAAAAAATTCCCTGGAAGCAGTTTCATTGTACGCAAATGGGCAAAGTTCTGCGGGCAAAAACTCACCATATTTATAAATTCTCCCTAGCTTATCAACGTATGGCATTTCATCCATATGTTTTTTAATTTTTAGCACAAGCTCTTCATATTCCTCTTTCGTGTACTGCTTATTTAAAATACAATACTGCTTTTTTTGCAATCCTACACAGCCAAATATGTATGAACCCCCCAAACATTGCATACTGTATTCATAGTCGTGCGCTCCAATATATACGCGATAACAGAATTTAATTCGCGAGGAGTCGGTGCCGCAGTTTGCTGTTTCATAGACAAGCTCTATGTTGTCACCCCAATGCGAAACGTCATAACAATCTTTGCTTGCGGGCGTAAAAAGATCCTGAACATATTTGCAATTTTCTCCGTTTCTGACGTAATAGGACTGCCGTACGTTTTTAGAATTATCAATGTATTCTCCCAACACATCCGAATTGTGTTTCCCAAAAGTGCTCCGGTAAATATTTTTAGAAAATAATCGCAAAGCCTGCGACTTAACATTCTCCACGGAACGATATGACCCCACGTTAAATTCTTTTATTTTTTTTATATATTCTTCTTTTGCATAGGGCTGATTGAAAATGTAATAACTTTTATTCACCAGGTTCACACACCCAAAACAATTATTGCATCCCTGAAGATTTTTGGAAAACCAAACATCGACACAGCTCTCGCAGTGAGACGAATAAATTGTCTTATAACATTTAACAAGCTGGAACGAGCCATAGCACGATTCCGAGGAATCAACCTGTGTGACGTCTACCGAGGACTTCACCTGGTTGATGTCGGCGCCGTACATGCAGTCCTCGCCGTTTGTCGCAAGAAACACAAGGTAGCAATTCTTTAAATTGTTAGCTCCGGTTGAGTAATCACTGTTTTCCAACGACCATGCTGTGCGGCTCGGCTGAGGCACATCCAGCGACAATTGTTTTAATTGTTCTAAGAAAGGCTTGGAGAAATCATAATCTTTGCCGTACTGCATCGCGTCCCATTTGTCAGACCACCAATAATCGCGCTCGTACACTTTAAACGGCGAGTCTGAAGGAAAAATAGAAAAAATTTCTTTTCCGTCGTGATCATCTTTTCGCTTGTAAAGCACGCGATAATCCCTAAATGCGAGACGCCTTTGCGCCCGACACTCAGGGCACCACGTTGGCGCCGGCACTTTCATTTTTTCATAAAAATCAAAATCGTCGGGTTCAATTACAAACTCTTGCTTACAATTTTGACAATTTTTTGTTTCTGAATTTTTATCCATAATTACTAAACGCCACACCCTAAACGCTAATTTATGCTACTTCGCGCTGGTAACATTCCAGGCAGGCTATTTTTTGAAAGCCAAGCTCGGGGCTGTAATAATGCTCAATTTCTTTTTTACAAAAATGACAGCTTCCTTTTTGCGGAGTTATCATTAGGCCAAAGGGTTTAAAGCGGTCTAAAGTACGCCAGTCAAAATGTCTCTGCGGAAGCGGAATATTATGTTCTCTATAAAATGCCAATTCTTGTTGAGTAATGTTATAGCTGAGTTTTGTTTCGGGACACAAAATGCGTTGTTTTACAATTTCATCTTTAACTTGGTCAATTGTGTCGGGCAAGCTATCCGCATTTATAATATTTTCATAATGGGGCTCTGTGGACTCTTCCCATTTAGCGCCAAATTTCAGGGCTTGGTCTCTTGTCATTGGAAACATCATTTGCGCCAAAGAAAGATTATAGCCACAATATGCAGTAGAAAGCGGAAAAAATTTCCCCCATTCTTCCCTCTTTTTCATATCGTTTTTAATTTTTTCAACCAAAATTTCATATACTTCTTTGGTATATTGTTTGTTTAAAATACAATACTTCTTTTTGCGCAAACCAACGCAACCAAAACAATATTCGCACTCTTCGCAACTATCCAAATAGGCGGAATATCTGCATAAAGTGGTATAAAGATTGCACGCATTTCCATATCCTTTTTGATCCATTGAACCAAAAGCGGATTTTTCTGTATCAAATACCCCCATAATATCAATACTTTCCTTACCCCTTCCGCGGAAACAATATCTACAATTTTCCGAATCTTCAACAAAATAACACTGATAACAATTTTTATCATTGTTAAGAAAATTTCCAGTAGAATTTACTGCCTGTAAATTATAATCCTGCCTGTGCACGGCGCCTTGCCGAATGTGCTGCCAAAATTCTTCTTTCAACCCTTCTATTGATATTCGTGATTTTAAGTTGTATTCTTCAAGCTTTTTTTCATATTCTTCTTTGGAATATGGCTGGTTTAAAATACAATACTTTTGGTTTCTCAAATTCCACGACATAAAACAATTCTGGCAGTTTCGACAATCGTACAAAAATGAGCTGTCTATGCAGTCGCGGGAATTAAAAGAATATTTTAAATTATAGCTTTTGAAACAATACAAACAATCGTATGAATGATCCAAATACCAGCACATCGCAATATCAATGCAATTTTTACAACCTAACACGCGGTATCCGTAATTAACAAACTCCAGGCTTAGACCGGAACGCGAAAGATACGCATCTTTTGATTCCCACATATCATCGGTCCAATCGGAATTAACATTTTTAATACCGGTTTGATGAGGATGAGGCACAACAGACTGGAGCTCAACTAATTGCTCCATAAATGGCCTGGACTGGTCGTAATCTTTTCCATATGTGAGCGGGTCCCAGGCATCGGATACAAATTCCGTTCTGTCATAAATGGGAAAAGGAACAGATTCCGGAAAAACTGTTATAATGGTTTTTCCGCTAAGCGCAGACTTGGCAATTCTAAACCTTCCAAACACCCAAAAAGCCAAAAGATATTTCCAACGACAAATCGAGCACAAAACTGGCGAAGGCAAATCAAATTTTTCATACATCGCAAAATCGTCAGGCTCGATTACGAACTCTTGGTGGCATTTTTCGCATTGTTTGGTTTGTGGTTCCATTTATTTTAAATTTATATTAAATTAATGGTTCTTCGGTTTTGTCCTTTGCCTCGCCAGAGCCGGGGTGCCCTTCGGGCCCGGAGGCGGGTTTTTCTGGGCGAGGCTCGCCCCCTTCGGGGGCGGCGGTCGGGCCTTTTCCCTTGCCTTGAATTATAGATTTTTCGTGGGAACTCCTCATAATTTTTGACTCTTCTTGTTCCATAAGTTTTTTAGCGGCCTCAGCTGAAATAGTATACCTTGAACGGGATTGCTCAATAATTTCCTTTTTAAAAGATTTATGGGTCGGTGGCATAACTTTAAGGGTTGTGGCAGAAAAAGGGTCGTAAGCTTCGCCATCAATAGTTTCTTTGATGTAAAAATTTTGGACTCCCAAGTTCACCATATCTTTGACGCCAAATATCGGCGCCATTTCCGGCTCCAACTTTACAGCATCTTCACCGCCCACCCGGAACACAATAATAGTTCCCGTGTTTCCTAAAACCGCTTGCTGGACTTTAGGGATAAGCTGTCCCATATACTGGTGAGCAACGGTTAAACAAATGCCATATTTTCTGGCTTCAGACAATATATTCTCAAAAGTTTCCGTCATTAAATTATGAAACTCGTCAACATAAAGATAATAATCTTTTCTTTCATCTTCGGGTATGGCGGCGCGCGCCATTCCCGCTTGCTTAATTTTTGTAATAAACATTGAGCCAAAAAAGCTGGCATTTTCTTCTCCCAATTTGCCTTTGCATAAATTAATTAAAATAATCTTTTCTTCATTCATTAATTTTTCCAAATCAACTTTATTTTCTTCCTGACCAAAAATGCCTCGCAAAGCAGGGTCAGACAAAAACTGCGCCAGTTTATTTACCAAAGGAATAATAGCTTCTGTATCGTACTTCTCCGACCAGTCGGCAAACTCAATTGCCCAAAATCTTTTTACCATATCATCTTGAATATACTCAACCACCAGCTGGCGGTAATTGCGGTCAGTAAGCATAGAAATCATTCCACGCATAGTGCCGTGCGGATAATCTAAAAGAGCCAAACAGGTAAATCGAAAAACGTGCTCAAGCCTTGGCGTCCAGTTGGCGCCAAATTGCCTTTCTAAAACTTCAATTAAGCCCTGAGTTAACTGATGCTTAAAGCCCGGGTCAATGTTTGCTAAAGGATTAAAGGAAATAGGAAATTTTGAGTCAGAAGGGTCAATAAGCACCACATCATTCATTCGGTCTTCAGGAATAAAATCCAAAATTGCGTCAACAACATCGCCATGAGGGTCAATAAAACAAAGCCCGTGTTTGTACCCAATATCTTGGCGCACAAAAAGCTCCAGAAGTTTTGACTTCCCCACTCCGGATTTTCCAACAACATACACGTGCCTGCGCCTGTCTATCCTTTTAATGCCAAAAATAAATTTTTGCTCCTGTAAAGCCGCTTCATAATTGGTTTTGCCAATAAATGAGCAGTCTTCGGGCTCAACTGCGCCATAAACAGGCAACTCCGGGGGCGGAGGCGCCAATTTAAATCTGCGGATTCTATTATTTTCTGCCATGGTTTTTATAATTTAATTATCTCTATCATAGCTTTTTCATACGTTTTTATCAAGTTAAAAATCGCCGGCGCTTTGCCGTATATTTAGCGCTTGGTTCACTAACTGGTGGCGGCAATCAGCCAGTCCTTAAAGTCACGATTCAGACGAAACAGAGCAATAGTAGCCATGCAAGGAACGCCATCCTGGTAATGCTCCCTAACAATATCCTCTATATTTTGAATATGCCTTTCTATGGTCATAATAATCATGGTTGCCCCCGAGACCTCGGTGACTGCATCGGCAACCCTATAAACCGAATTGGTGGGTAAAATATCTACTTTGCCCGCCATTTTTTTCTCTACCAAAACCTTAGCAATAGTTTTGGCCGTGTCTAAAGTTTGACATGGCACATAAATAAAGATCATATAAATTAGCTTTTAGCTTTTAGCTTTTAGCAATCGACCTTTAATATTTTATGCTACCTCGTTATTGTAGCAACTTTCACAGTAAATAATTTCCGGCCGGTCTGGAGAATACGGCGTTTCAAATTCGTTAGAGCATCCGGGCTTCATACATTTTCTATGCCATAAGCGCAACGGATTTCTTAGGCGTAACCTTTCCCCTTGACGGCAAAGTGGACACAAACGCGGCAGAGGCGTCTTCATTTTCCGCAAAAACTGCAATTCTTGCGGAACAATGCGAAATGCTGTTGCACAATGATCGCTACAATTTCCTTTGTGAGCGCACTCAATAACGTCGTTAAGGATAGAATCTGATATTGTGCGGATATCGTCTGGAATTTCGCTATTTTTTAACGTAATCTGATATTGCTTGTTCTCCGGATCTCGCCAACGCATTCCCATAGACAAAACCGCTTCTTTTGTTTTTGGAAAACGATCTTGCGCGATTGTTTCATTATAAGCAAAAGGAGAAATTTCCGAAGGGAAAAATTCGCCGTATTTATAAATTTTTCCTTGCTTGTCTACATAAGGCATCTCATTCATGTGCGCAATAATTTTCGTCCTGAGCACCTCGAAGGATTCTTTAGTAAGTTGTTTGTTTAAAATGCAATAAGATTTATTCTTTAGTCCGATACAGCCAAAAATATTATTACAATCGAAACAATTAAATGAATAAAATATATCAAAGCCACCCCAAATAAGCGCGGTGCCAATAGCCCGCTGGGCATCAGTGCTCATAACCTCGTAAAATAATTCTGCTGTTTTCCAAGCAACAGTGGCATCGTGGCCGTCTTTTGCGCCGTGTAGGGCGCCTAAACAGTATTTACAGTTCTGGACGTTGTCCTTAGAGTCAAAACAATATATACAATCACGCGCGTTACTGATTTCATCTCCGGTAACATTTTCTGACTTTGTAATGGATGCAAATTTGCGAGGGACCGCGAGTTTTAACTTGTTAAATTTATCACGGGCGCTTACAAGTCCCGAATAAGTCCATGGCGCTAATTTTTCTAATTCGACACGATAGTCTTCGCGCGAATATGATTGGTTAAAAATATAAAATTGTTTATTGCGCAGGCCAACGCACCCAAAACAGTCCATACAATTTTTGCAGTCGTATAAAAGATAAGAATCGTTGCATCCAACACAATTTTGAGAAAATCTAAGACCTTGCGACTTTTCAACACCAACTGAATCATACACGCGCTCCGTGTTTAAAGTAGAATGAATATCAAAGCATTCTCGGCTATAAATGTTTGGCCCAAAAATATAAGCACTGTCCTCTGCAACCTCGGATCCGGCCACAAAGTAGCAATTTTTTAAATTAATGCCGAAATTTGCATATTCGCTATCAACAACATTTTTTTGGATAAGATTTGGATGAGGAACAACAGCAAATAAATCACGAAACTGTTCAAAAAATGTTTTTGAAAAATCGTAATTACGTCCATAACTAAGGGGATCCCAGGCGTCGCTCTTCCAGTACTCATGCTCGTAAACTTTATACGGCATATCGGGAGCAAACATAGAAAGAATATTTTTGCCTGTGGCATCACATTTTCTTCGGTACCAAACAGCGACATTCCTCCATAACATGCGCCTTATCATTCTGCATTCGGGGCAAAAAGTCGGCGGAGGAACTTTAATTTTTTCGTAGAACGCAAAATCATCGGGCTCTATTACGAACTCATTGTGACAGTTCTGGCATTGTTTAGTTTCGGAGTTCATTCATTTTAAAATAAACTGTTTTGGTTTTTTAAGAATTTTTCTGATTCGGCCAGGATTTCTTTCACAAAATTTAAATATTCTTTCGCTTCTTTTTCTGAAATAATTGCTCCGCCTTCGTATAAATCAAAATTTCTTTTTTTTCTCATTGCCTCGCCCATTATTTCGATATCTTTGTTATTTAAAATTTGAGAAAATTTTTCTAAAATTTTAATATGATGCCCAATTCTGCTTTTTATCCTATAACCTTGCGAGACAATCAAAGTAATGCCAAGTTTTATCAAACAATCATAAGAAAACTTAAAAACTACTTCGGGATGCCCATTTTCTCTGGCTATTTTGAAATCCCTTCCAGCGCCGGCAAAATACTTTTTTATTGTCTTTTCCTCAAATTTTCGTTTCTCAAAAAATTTTGTTTCAAAAAATAAGCTCATCTAAATAATTTTTATATGCTTTTTTGAAAAAATGTCTATAAGCAACTCGTCTTTTTCTTTCATTTTTTTCTCAAATTCATTATTCAGCAATTCAATAGAATTTATTTCTCTACCGGATAATTTCTGGACTTCCAAAAGCGCCCTTTGCAATTCTGTTGTTTTAAAACTGCCGACAACTAAAATATCTATATCGCTTTCATCGGACATTTTATTTTTAGCATAAGAACCGAAAATATATGCCGACTCAATGCCTTTTATCTGTTTTAATTTTTCCTTTAAAATCTTCTCAAAACCAACTCCTTTTAAGATTATGTTTTTATATTCTTTTAAAAATTTATACTTTTTGTTGATATAAAAATATCTTTCCATTCCCTGGAAATCATCTGCCACAATGCCTTCTTTTTCCAATTCAACAAGCTTTTTATGAACATTAGAGGCCTCTTCTTTAATTATCTTGGCCAGTTCATTAACATAAAACCGCTCATTTCCATTTAAAATAAGCAAGCTAAGGATTTTTTGAGTTATTTTAGATCTGAGCGAAATCATATTATGGTTATATTCTACCATAATTATGGTAATTTTCTACCATAATCAAACTACTTCCTGCTGATAACAACTTTCGCAATAAACTATCTCGGGCCTGTCCGGCGCGTAAGGTGTTTTTATTTCCTGGCCACATTTAGCACAATTTCGATTAAAGAGTCGATATGGCCCTCGGCGGACTAGTCTGTCAGCATGTCGGCAAAAAAAACATTTCCTTGGCAATGGCAAATTCATTTTTCTGTAGAACTGCAATTCCGCCTGAATTATTTTATAATTCCTTCCGCAAGTTTCACAAATAAGAACTTCTTTTATAAAAGAGCCTGGGATGTCTTTTATATTATCTGGGACATCTTTTGGTTTTACGGTTTCTTTACCAACAGTCATTTGCAAATTATTCTGCCATCTATAACCAAGCTTTATGGCCCCATCTTTTGTAAGAGAAAAATTATCCTGACCAATTGTTTCGTTATATGCAAACAAACTTATTTGTGGCGGGAAATAAAGGCCGAAAAGATTTTTTTCTTTAAGTTCTATAATTATATTTTCTGTAATTTTTTTATACTCATCTTCGCTATACTGTTTATTTAAGATACAATAACGCGCGTTTCTTAAGCTATCGCAGCCAAAACAATTTTCAGATCCACGCAACCCAAAACTATAAAATATGTCATGAGATGTTGATGTACACCAAGATCCAATAACATTGCGGGAAACTCCTACCGCGACATTTTCAAGCAACATTTCGCTCTGACGCCCATGGCCGATTAGGTCATAGGAATCTTTGACATATTTATTGGAAAAAAGGTAACGGGAATCTTCGCAAAAAGAAACCTCATAAGAATCATTACAGTTTTTTGAATTGAAAATGTAATCTCCAGATGATTTAGAGTTTTTTAAGTTGTTATTTTCTCGATGGGGATTTTCAAGAACCAATTTTTCGAACTCTTTTTTAAAAGCCTGCATTTTTGCATAACTGCCTTTTATCTCCTCTGCTTTTTTATTGTAATCTTCTTTTGAAAGCGGCTGGTTTAAAAAATAATAAGATTTAAAATGCAAATTAACGCACCCAAAACAGTTCTGACATCCAGAACAACCATACATATACCAGCAATTTACGCAATCATTTGTATTTTGCGCGAAAGCAACATTGGCAGAATTGTGCGTATTTATAATTTCGTAGCTACCCTCGGTTTTATTGCTGTAATAACAGTCAAAAACATCCTTACAATGGGCTATTCCTCTTGAATAAGCGCAGTTCTCATCCGGACCGGAATTAAAAACTAAATAACAATCCTTGAGACCACCGCCGAAGTTCGCGTACTCACTATTCACAGTCAATCCGACGTCGTTATTAACAAAGATTCCGGCTTTAGGAACTCTTCTCAACAACTCACCCATTTGCTCAAAAAACGGTTTCTTTGGGTCGTAATCCATCGCATAATCAGTAGGATCCCACTTATCTGATAGCCAACAATCCTGACAATAAACCATGTAAGAAGATTCTGAGTGATACATAGCTAAAATAGATTTCCCACATAAAGCGCATTTGCGGTTATAAAGATGCATTTCATTTCGCCAAAGCGCCCGCCATTGAAAACGGCACCTTGGGCAATTCACCGGTGCTGGCACCTTCATTTTTTCGTAGAACGCAAAATCATCGGGCTCAATTACGAACTCCTGCTTACAGTTCTGACAATTTTTAGTCTCTGTTAGCATGTTTCATGTTGTCGTGCGACAACCTAATGTTTTATAATAGACTTTAATTTATTTAAATCAACATCCTTCTTAAAAATTATGAAGTCGCGTCCCATTTTCATCGCTTTAATCGAGCCATTATGCATCCGTTTCAAAACTGACTGCTTGCTAATCTGCAAAATACCAGCTAATTCACTTGTTGTGTAAAAATCTCTTTCTTTAATTTGATTCATGCTTTTCAGGTTGTCGTACGACAACATGAGCTATTCTGACACTATGTCGCTATGCGACCTCGCTATTATAACATTGTTCACAATAAATTATTTCCGGACGGTCGGGAGAATATGATGTTTTAATTTCTTTTCCGCATTTTGCGCATTGGCGGTCCCACAGCTTAAACGGCGTGCGCTGGGCGAGCCTTTGATAATGCCTGCAATTAGAACACAGCCTTGGCAGAGCAAGATTCATTGCGCGGTAAAACTGAAGCTCAGAAGGAATAATTTTAAACGCTCCCATGCACTGCTCATTGCATTTGCCCGCATGTTCGCACCCTATCACCTGATTTAAAATGTCATCTTTAACATCTTTTATGTGGTCTGGCAAATCTGCCGGTTGAATTGTTATGGTGTATTGTTTTGTGTCCATTTCTCGCCAACGATACCCCGCTTCCAAAACTTCCGGTTTTGTTTTTGGATAATATTCCTGGGCTATGGTTTCGTTGTAAGCAAAAGGAGAAAGCTCCACAGGAAAAAACTCGCCGTATTTATAGACTCTCCCCTTCTTGTCAATGTAGGGCATATCGTTCATGTGCTGGATAATTTTTGTCCTGAGCGCCTCGAAGGATTCTTTGGTGTATTGCTTGTTTAGTATGCAATATTGTTTGCTGCGAAGCCCCACGCACCCAAATAAATCTTTTGAGTTTTTGCACGCATAAGTATAATTTGTATTTTGGCAAGAATGAGTATAAACAGCAAAAAGATTTCGGGTTGCATTATCTCCAGTGTC
>Ga0315293_10001109_pt1 | contig 26087 bp, 36 predicted proteins | sample YL17G13_20_MG_FD_203071 | JGI IMG/M metagenome (GOLD analysis project Ga0315293, IMG submission 203071) | Sediment microbial communities from Yellowstone Lake, YNP, Wyoming, USA - YL17G13_20 | ecosystem: Environmental > Aquatic > Freshwater > Lake > Sediment | place: USA: Wyoming | collected...
GTGCGGAGTTCACTTTTCAAACAGGTAATTAGGCTGTTCTATCCCTTTCTATTAAGCAGAATGTGAGACTCGGACTCACGCCTTTTCTATACCAAAGAAAAATTCTTCCTCTAAACTAATCCTGCGTGTGCTTGTGAGAGGACTCGAACCTCCACGCTTTTTAAGGCGGCGGATTTTAAGTCCGCTGTGTACTACCACTTTCACCACACAAGCATAGTGCCTTCTGAGGGACTTGAACCCTCCTAACTAAGTTGAGAACTTAGTATACTATTCCTCTATATTAAGAAGGCAAAGGTGAGAACGGGGAATTACGATATCCCATTTGGAGATTGAAGGTCTCCTGTACTTCCTTTATACGACGCTCCCATAAATCGGAGGCTAGGAGTTGAACCTAGTCGGGCAGAACCGTATTAAACTGCCTGTGCCTTTTGTTTTTTGGTCGTCCAGTTCGGCTACTGGCATGCAGTGTTTTTGATGCGTTACCGTCACGCCTCCTCCGCTTACAGTCCTGCCAACTGGCTTCGAACCAGTAAGACAACGATTTTTGAAATCGTTAGGTATGCCAATTCCCTTCATGGCAGGATAAGAGTGGGTTTTTCCTCAAGCTATGCCTAGCTTCTTGTATGCTGGTCACTTCACGAGCAACCTCCGGAGCATTTAGCTGTCGGTAATTAGCCGCTATTACAAGGGAAAAACCCTGCTCTAGTCCCAACCCTCAGAGTCGAACTGAGATTGCTCGTTCTTCAAACGAGTGCCTTGACCACCTTGGCTAGGATGGGAAATAGCAGTAGGTGAGAGATTCGAACTCCCGCAAAACGTTTTGGAGACGTTTGTGCTACCGTTACACCAACCCACTATGTTTTTTGGTAGTCAGGAGTTTCACTTGATGCCGGAAGTCTCGTGGATGATAACATCCCGTTTCAAGTACTAAGGGTCATGACTCCCGTTTCCTCTCTTTGCGGCTTCTCATAGCGATAAATTATCTATTGTGTAGTAGCCACCACACCTCTACCAAAAAGGCACTTACGAAGGGAGTTGAACCCTCTCTCTCTATATTGACAGTATAGAATGTTAACCGTTACACCACGTAAGTATTATAAATGGGAACATCTTTTATTAAACGACCCTGCTGACGAGGCAAGGGGTATAGCTGTCAGCTATACATCTTTCCCTAGTACTCCATGTCGGTACTGCCCCGACTTCTGAGGTTTAAAAGACCTCTGCATCACGATTAATGCTTATGGAGTATATTAAGTACCAATCTGTTTACGAGCTTTCCGTTTCATATGTACCTCCTTATTTTTTTAGATTTTCCTCGGTTACGCCTTCCGGGTTAGCGTCCCTTTTCCTGTGAGAGTGAGACTTTGTATCCATCCTACGCTGGTTATTATGTATTATCTGCTATCAAGACAGCCTATAACTTTTTACCACTGGACTGCGTTCACTACTGATATGATGGGAACTTTTCACCCGACATACTCTCACTTGTTGGTTGGCTGGCAACCCTTTCGGATTGTGCTTTTATCGAGTCACTCAGAATAAGGTTACGTTTACCCTATCCGTTGCGCCAACTTCACCGCTAATGATTTTTTGATAGCTGGTAATTCATGCCTTTGACTTCTTTACCCTAGAAACTGTGCTAGTTTCAGATAGACCAGCTATCAAAGTGGACGTGCGGACTTCGAAGTCCGGTCCTAGAATTCTTGGTTCAAGTTTTTTCTCTCTGGCAAGAGTCACCTATTTATTTAGTCTGGTAATCTGACTTTCTCTTTTTAAGGGAGAGTCCCCTTTGGGGTGACAGGTAAACCCGCCATCCTCCACCATCCCTTTTAAGGTTAAAGGGAAACCGTTGCCCGGTTCGGGATTTAACTCCACGTTGTCCGGTCCACCACCCACTTTAAAGAGAAGCGGGAACTTTGTTAACTGGAAGGCTAAAGAGTTGTTCAGCCAGCGAAACGTTTGTTTTGCCCTCAAAGAGAGCATCAGCAAGTGTGTATTCAGCAGTTAATTTTTTGCCAGAACCTTTTAGCTTACTATCCTAGTCGATGCCAATGTCACGCCCATAGTGCACCATGTCGGTATTGCCCCGACTTCTAATGGTTAAGAGCCAATTGCATCGCTTGCAATGCTTATGGTGCATGGGTATTTCAGTTGTTAAGGTGCAATTTCTACGTACTAGCTGATGCGGAAGGAGTCGAACCTTCATGATTCACCGATTAACAGTCGGGTACGTCTGCCTTTGCGTTACGCACCAATGTTTTTTGTTATATTACTATTATATCACATATTTATTCATTTGTCAAGGGTCAGAATACTTGTTCATCCCAAAAATCAGGATTTTCCTCAATCTCATCTTCTAAATCATGGAAAACCTCCTGTAGTGCCCACCAGTACATTTGTGGATTATCACAGCTTTCTAAACATTCTTTGACTAAGTAATTTCGTATGTTTGACCTAAAAAAACCAAAAATTATCTCATCTTTTTCCATTATAATCTCTCCTAAGAGCGCCCACAGAGACTCGAACTCTGATAAAGTGGTTCGTAGCCACCTAGTTTATCCATTAGCTTACAGGCGCATAAGGCTGAGTCGGGGAGGCTCGAACTCCCACAACCTTGTTTAAGGGTTGGGCACGTTAGCAGTGTGCTGTGATACCAGTTACACCACGACTCAATGTAGAGGGTAGTACCGGATTCGCACCAGTGTACCTTTTCAGGTATATAGTTTTCGAGGCTATTGCAATCATCTGTCTCTGCCAACTACCCATTATTCAGCGGGACAGGGGAGATTCGAACTCCCACACCTTATAACTAAGATGGATAGCTTTCCAAGCTACTGCGCTACCATTACGCCACCATCCCTTTTTTTATTTGATGAGGACAAATACCACTTCTTCTACCACAATTACAATTATAACATAAAACTTGATATAAATCCGGTCTATATTCTAGCAATGCTTTTTGATATGCTTTTCTACCAGTTTCATTTTTATTATCTCTTGTTCTAGGAATTATATGGTCAAGAGTTAAAAATATTTCTTCTGTTTCTCCGCAACAATTACATTTTTTACCATACATTTCAATAAATTCGTGTTTTATTCTTATCAGATATTCTCTGTGATAATCATGCCTTTGCTGTTTGTGCTCGTCCCTATATTTTTTATTCTCTTCTCTTCTACTGGTATTAGAACAGGTTTTGCACATTGCTTGTAATCCAATTTTTCCTTTTAAAGTTCTTTTTGCAAAAGCAGAATCTTCTAAAAATTCTTTGCATTTTCCACATTTTTTCATTTTTTCCTCTAAAACCTCTAAAAATTATAGGGAGGAAACGAGAGGTTTACGCTTATCGGATAGGTAATTAAGCTATCCTATCCTCCCCAATAGGAGGAAGATGATGGTAACGCTCCATCGTCTTTTCAGACGGGCGTGTGTTCAAGACACGTTGAAAACTATTTTCCCCATCTTCCATTTGTACGCCCTAGCTGAGTCGAACAGCTATCCCATGTGTGTAGAACATATGTAATTACCCTTATACCAAGGGCGTGTATTGAAAATGGCTGTCCACGCTTTGACTAATTAGGGTCAGGCTGAAATGGGATTGCAAATTCCATCTTACTGTGTTGTACCCCCTACCCACCATTTTCTAGTGCTCCCTAGCTGAGTCGAACAGCTATCGCTAGTATGTTAGACTAATGTAATCACCCTTATACCAAGGGAGCAAATTTTAAGGCTAGTTGGCAACTCTTTCGAAAGGCAACTGGTCGAGGTTTGCCTAATTCGGTCTCACCAAATAACGTCCTGTTGCGCCAGCCTTTAGACCCCCGACAGCATTCGAAAACTGTGTTTCTAAATTGTAACTATTCATACAATTAGTGTTTTACTGTGAAACTACGGGGTATTAATTATTAATTAATTATCTTGCTACACCAACAGAACCTCTTCCTTTTCCTCAAGAGAAGTACGAGGTTATACTTATCAAAAGGGTAATTATGCCCTTCTATCTCTTTCCATACATGGACTTTCCGAGAGTCGAACTCGGTTTTTCCGGGTGCAAACCGGACGTATGCCCGTCCTACTCAAAGCCCGTATTGCGGGTTTCCCCGCAGATTACTTTCAATTGTTAATGTGCTAAAGATGAACAAATACTTAATGCTAAAAGAAATAATATGAATATCATGAACATACAACCACAACCTTTAGTACCATCACCTTTATTCTGGTTGCCTACTATCAACATAAAAGGTAAAAAATATTTGTTATCCATATTACTAATTATACCACACTTTTGCTATTTTGTCAAGGGTCAATTTATTATTTAATATTGCTCTTTTCTTCCCTTGCAAATATATATATGAGTATTACCAACCCAATTGTCAACAAATTCATACCAGCTAAGATATCCATAAAGCACCTCCTCGGTTCTTTATATAATTATATCATAGTTTTATAAATTTGTCGATGGGCTAAACACAGTATTTTTAAGATAAAATCATAGCATTTTATAATGGTTTGGTTTTCTTATTCTCTTTCTCCCATCACTGCTATATACATTATATATAGGATTATATTTATCAATATAATATTGTTCATATATTAATAAATCTTCAATATCATTAACTTCATAAACAATTTTAAACTCAAAGTTGTTTTCTCCATATTCGTCCCACGCTTTTTGTAAAAGTGTGTTGTAATGAAAATGGTGTTTTAAAGAAGTTCTATGCGCACTTATACGACCAACAATATTTTTCGATGAACCAATATAAGAGTTTCCATCTATTTTGTTTGTAATTCTATAAACACCTACCATCATGTTAACCTCCGAGTTAACAAGGGGAAGGGAGTGTCGGAGCACTCCTAAACCCCTATATCAGATTATGTATTGCTAATAAGGTCTTTCCACTATTGTTAAACCAGATTTCTTTTGGGAAGCCAAATGCATATTTACCATACTTACAGTTGATTTGTAAGTTTTACCATTGCTGGCTTTCAACAATACAGCATATTTCGGCTTTTTGGGGTCAAGATTGCAAACCGTATAGGTAATTCCTTTATAGTCAGTATAGCTATCACCAAGATTACCTTTGAAACCAATTAATTCTTTCATCCACTCGAAAGCAGATGTATCTACTTTCTTTTCTCCGGTCTCTCCAACTTTTGTTGCAGTTAATTTGGCGTGAAACTCAATATCACCATAAGTAATGGCATGAAGTTCCAGTTTTACACCATACTTCTTTTCTAATTCCTTTACAGCTTTTTCAAAATCCTCACGAAACAGTTTTAATTCAGTTTTTTGAAACATGTTTTTCTCTCCTTTATTCGGTATAATATAATTATATCATACTTTGAGAGTTTTGTCAAGGGTAAATTATTTATTTTTTATGTTCTTCTTCATATTTTTTTGTATAAGCATCATGCCTATCTGTGTATTCACCCCAAACTCTATCTACATCTTTTATCCAAAATTCTATATCGAGAGGATGAATATATTTTTTTTCTTGCAACTTTATTATTCTATTAATCAAAATATCAAGTAGTTCCGTATCACTAATTTCAAAATCATTTTTCATTATTTTCCTCTTTTTTATTGTCTGTATTATAAAAACCTTTAGTACCATATATTACATTAATATTTCTAATTAGTTTTTTCACACTGCTCCCGCTACTACGACAACAAGGGCAATAAGGTTTGCAACCAACTAGAGTAGAATAAGGACCACTTATACTGAATACTGTATCACAAGTTTTGCACTGATAATCATAAGTAGGCATTAAGGATTTCCTTCTTCTTTGCGATTTATTCTCATTATAAATTCTGTTAACCTTCGTTCTGTTACATCATCTTCATAATAAAAAGGTTCTCCTTCAAAACCAGCAAAATTAGATAAAAGCTGTCCCAAACGCAAGTCTGGATTTCTGCGCCATATAACAGCAATCAAATTTAAAATCCTATCAATTCTAGCAGGGTCACGCATTTTAATCTCCTATTGGTGCACCACATTTAATACATTCAAGGCTAGTTATTACATTAAGGCTTTTGCAATGCTCACAACGTATAATAACAGGTTTTTCATACATCCTTTTCCATAAATTTTCTGTAGAAAAGTCTACCATCCTATCTTTTATTGCCCATACTTCATCAGACAATCTAGAAGTAGTATGAGAAACATGTGCCATTTGTGTTGCTTTATCTTTGTTTGCTAGATTTATTAATGCAAAAACTCCGGGTAATACGCAAATTGTACCCACAACAAGAGTGCTTATTAAAAAAGTATCCATATTTATTTCTCCTTGCTTCTATTATACCACACTTTTATAAATTTGTCAAGTATCAATTTATACTTGTGTCCATTCCCAACTTGCACCATTTAATTCAAAAGGATAGGGGGCATCAATTAGTCTTTCATATAAAGGCAATGTTACTTCTTCGACTTTCTTATAAGCACTTTGTTCTAAAGCAAAATCATAACCAATGGTGTTTGCAACATTTTTATATTTAGAATAGTTACCAATCATTTCTTCTAAAGCATCTTCCCAATTTTTATAACCATTATCGGTCATAACACCAAAATCATGCATTTCGTCATATGTTGGATACTTTGTAGCAATAAAAGGTACTTTCAAAGCCATATATTCTAAAGCTTTAATCCAACTGCGCCTCTTATCATATTCACCTGCTAAGGGGCATAAGCCAATATCTAATGTTTTTAATAAAGAGCACCATACTTCCGCAGGTACAAAAGGTTGGAATATCTTATTTTTAACTTCTAATAATTCAAAAATCCTTTGGTCTCCACTGATGAGAACCTTAACATTAGGATATTTTCTACATACTTTTCTAAGTCCTTGTAATACACCACTATCAAAAAAACTGGCATAATGAGACATGCTACCACACCAACCAATAACAATCTCATCTTCTGGATGTGGATAAAGAGGTTTTACATCCATATATTTAGGCATATCTAAGAAATTATGTACAAAATAAGTTTTATTATACTTCGACCAATCTTTAGCTAAATTTACAGATGGCACTTGCACACCTTTAACCATTTGTAAACCCCATTTAAATTGTTCAATTGGTCTAGGATTCATATAAGCTACTTGGTCTACACCTTTATCGTCTTTAAATCTCAATTCTCCATGTGTCCAAAAATTATAAGATATGTTTTGGGGATGCATAATATCATATGCATCATCAAAAATAGCACCAATATTTTTTCCCCTTACTTTCCAATATTGCATCATAGTTATGGTATCCCCAAAATAATTTCTCTCTACCATAATTATATCAGCTTCATTACACATTTTTTGGGATATTTCTGTATTTTGTACAAATTCATTAATAAACATAGTATTAGCGGTATGCTTACCTGTAGCATTTATAGCCTTAGCAGGTATAATGCAGTTCCATTCGCTGCAATTTCATATTCACCACTCCTGAGGAGTATCGGCAAAGACATATAATACATTCATATTATTGTATGTCTCCGTTTAGTCCGATGCTCCTACAAGAGTGGTCTGCACCTTCCTTCCATGATTTGTTTGAAACAATGTCATAAATTGCCGTTTGACCAATATCATATTTTTTAGACAATTTTCTTATAATATCCCACAAATAACCTTTATGATTATTTTTCATAGATTCTCCTTTATAAAATTTTCGTATCTTTCGTACCTTTTCCCAATCTAATTTTGATGGATTTTTATTACCAATTGCTATTTGAGACATTCTATTTTTTGTTTCAATAGAATGTTTTTTGCCATACATAGGATTATTTTTTCCACCATTTATCTCTTTAAATTTTTCTTTTACCTCATCGGAATATGTTATTCCTAATGTAGAATTAACACATTCTAAAGATATATTATATACAAAATTATTATTATTTACAAAAAATTGTTCGTATTTTGTTAACTCAAAAGGTTCACAATATAATAATATTTGAAATCTAAAATTATCTTCTCCGTATTTATTATATGCATTTTGCAAATATCTATTTTTATGTTCTCCTTTTCTCAGTGTTCTAAAGTGTTCTTGTTTTCTTTTATTTATATTCACAGATTGACCAAAGTATTTTTTTCTACTATATAAATTCTCTATACAATATATTCCTCCTAACATATTTTATTCTCCTATAACCCATAATCTTCTGGTTTTAAATTTCTTGCTTTTAAAGCATTATTTTGATGCTCAGTAACCCATACTAAGTTTTGTGCATAAGGTCTCCATTTTTTATATAGATATGGTAGGTGGTCTGTATAACCTTGACGAGAACCTGTCATTTGACTACCGTCTTGCCTAATAGAGCATTCACAATCTACTAATTTTAATTCCCAAAAATGGAATTTTCTAGACATATGTACCCAAAAATCCCAATCCTCACTTGTGGTTAAGCTTTCATCAAATCTGTAACCTGTATCATCAAGTGCTTTGCGTGAGAACATTGGGCAACAGCAAGGAGCAATATTTTGTATTAAAATTAAATCAAGATTAAAAGGGCTATCCCAATAAAGCTGTTTATGCACACTTACATATCCATCTGTTCTTTTTTCCCATATATCTTGGAGCGCTCTACTATAAACAACATCTACATTAGCACCCGCAGACTTCAATTTTTCTACCATATACATTCTAAATTCTAATGTATAAGGAAGATGTATATCATCATCGTCTAATAAACAAATCCAATCTCCTGTAGCGTGAGATAATGCTACGTTCCTTGTACCCGCTAAATCTAGATTTTTTTCATTTTGAAAATATTTAATTCGTGGGTCATTAAATTTATCTACAATATCTTGTACATCTTCTCCTGCGTCATTTACTAAAATAATTTCTGTATTTCTATAAGATTGGGATAATACTGAACTAATTGCTCTAGGTAATAACCATTTACGATTGTGTGTAGGCATTAAAATACTAACCAAGGGGTCGCTCTTTGGTTTTACAATTCTTCTTCCCATATTTCTCCTTTAATTTTTATTCCAATTAACACTTAATTATACCATACTTTTTGATTTTTGTCAAGGGTAATTTATAATCTTTTTAGCCAGCTAGAATCATCATATACTTTATCCGGCTCTCCAAATACTTCTATAACAGCTTTTGTTACATCAGTGTTTGCTAATTCTATAAAATAGTCATGCCCTGCTATAAAGCCACCCTTCTTTATTTTAGGTTTCCAATATTTTATATCTTTCTTAACAGCTTCATAAGAATGGTCAGCATCTACATAAACAGCATCCAGATAACCATCCATGAACCTATAAGAAGCGTTTACACTTGTATCTTTAATTTTCACAACATTATGAAAATTAACCATATAAGCATCAAATTCGCTTTCAAAAGCTGGAATATAATCTACTCCAATTGTAGTCCATACATCTACAGAATATACCAACTCACAATAATATGCAAATAAAGAAGTAGATACTCCAACATGAGCACCTAATTCACATACAATAGATTCTGAATTTAAATTTTCTTTTATTAAATCGTTTAAACCAAACAATCTATTTACTCTTCTCCCATGTATCATGCCATCAGGGTCGCCTTCTGAATGTGGCATTCTTCTTTTCTCAAGAATGGTATCTAAATCAAGCATTTATATCTCCTTTTTTACAAGATTAGTCCAATATCTTTGTAACATATAATCTTCATAGCGCATATTTGCATTCATAATATCGCTCCATCCTTCTCTTTGCACTCCCATCATTGGAATGCTAACATAACAATTATTATTTGGTACTACTGTATCTGCATAAATAACATCTATCCATATTTGACCTATTTTAAAGTCTAAGGGTAAATACTCAAGCAATTTCTTAATGAATTTTTTATTTACACCATAACCTGCTGTGTTTTGTGCATGGGTTAATTTTGCTAGATGGTCTGTAACTTGATAGCAGGGTTTCAGAATATTTGCACATAAGTAGAACATATCCCAATCTAATTCATCTAATTCTGCACAAGCCATATTTATGTTCTGTTTAATATTATTCCCTACAAATTTTATATCATCTTCAAAAATAAAAACATTGCTATCACTTTCTAAACCATATTTTAAACATTCAATATGCGCAAACATACAACCGAGGGCATCGTTAATTGCTTGATTAGGTGCACCTTTAATAAATACTCCGGGCATCCTGACAGGAGAAATTTCTAAACTCTCAAATTCTTTTTCAGCCAATACCCTCCTGTCTGTACGCTTATCTAAATTCATATAAATCATACTTTCAAATAGTTCATTAAATGTTTTCATTTGCCTCCTCTCATTACAATATTGAGAGCATCATATACAGTATATTTTGATTTAAAACCTAGCTTTTTAATTTTGTCAACATTTAAATACATGTTTTTAGCTTGTACACTCCCTTGTTCAATTGGTACATCTACATATTTTATTCTACTGGTTGACATTAAATAATCTAGGCAATATATAATTAAGGCTACATATATAGATTTCACGCCTGTTCCTATATTATAGATTTCATTGAAATTGCCTTTCGTTGAGCATAAATTTATACCAGAACAAGCGTCGTCTACATATATATATTCTCTTAAAAAATCACCATTATTATAAAGAGTTATATCTCTATTTTCTTTTAATTCATTTATTAAATATTGAATAGAATTTTTTGTTTTTGTTACTTTATCATTTTCTCCAATCACGTTGCATAGTCTAAAAATGCGATATTTAACATTATATAATTCACAAAAAGCAACTAGAAGTTGTTCCGCTGTTCTTTTAGTAATAGAATAAAAACCAGTAGGATTGCATATAGCTGTTTCTTCTGCGGGTAAGTCTGTAGCACCATATACAGACCAAGTGGAAATCTGGTTAAAAACAAAATCAGTACCAAATTTTTCCTTAGCTTTATCTAATATTTCCAACATAACAACAATATTAGACATTACATCTACACAAATATCATCCCGAAAAGCATAATTATCAGTTGTACTAATAAAATTAATAATATTATTAGTTGCTGGTACTCTTTGATTCCTGCGCATTTTTATAGTATTGTCTGGATATAATTCACAAAATCTAGAACCTATAAAACCACTTGCACCAGCTATTGAAAATTTTTCCATTTTATTTCCTTAAGTAATCTTTATAAATATCATTTCTATGTTCAATAACATATTGGGGCAGACTTAATATAGACGCTTCTACAAAATTAGTTGGTCTACCAAACAGGTCACGCCCACTCGTTAAAGCATCGTTCATACTATTTTCAATGTTGCTTTTAACCTCAGTAGTATTAAAATACCATTCGCTGAATGTTTCAATCTTGTGTTTGATTGCATCTTTCCCGCCTTGATATGAAAAATGCCAACCGCCATGATGTAGTGTTGGTCCACGCCTTCTCATTTTGAGTTCACAAAAAGATACCTTTTTGAAGTTCTCAAAAGAGAGTAATGTAGGACCTAATTCTTCATGGTCTTTTTCAACATTCATATAATAATAAAACTGGCGTAAATTAAAATTATAAATATCGTTATGGTCATAACTATCTAAAACAAATTTTACCGCTTCGGGGTCAGCAATTTCATCTAAATCTGATAATAAAAGCATATCGTCTGCTTCACAATTTTGCAAAGCTATATATACACTTTCTTTTTCAAAAGTATCTCTACCGTATGGTGCATGCTCATGCCCCCACCAATCACCAGCTAAAACTCTTTGAAGAATAAATTTTTCTGTATCATTCCTACCCATTTCAGGGGTTAGATTAACATAATCACTCGGCAAGTCAGTATTCATTTGATAAATAAGTTTTCCCCAAAATTTTTCAAATCTTCCCCAATTATCTTTTAAATAAAAGGGTTTTGGTGTACCATCCCAATAGCAATCAGATTCTGTTACTATAAAATAATCTACTACAGGGTCTAGAGTATTTAATCTTAAATCTAATATATCAAGTTCATTACAAAACTGTGTTGCGCTATAAACTTTCATTATACAAACTCCTCATGTAATATGGTTTTGTCTTTGGTCTCATTAAACAAGTCTAAACCAAAGTATTTAAAATCTTCCAACATTTTTATATTATTATGAAAAACACAACCTTCACAATCTTCATACGGAGTAAAATGCATTTCTATATTTTTATCTAAAAACTCTAATATATCTTCTGCTCTACAGATTCTATATTTATCATGAAAAAATCTGTTCTGGTCGTTTAATACAATACTGTCACATGGATATACTGTACCACCATCTACTTCACTTAAATAAGGTCTGAAATATGACTGATGGCAGGTCGCAATCTTTTGTGCGTGATGGTTTTTATATTGATGGAAAAAGCCATAAAGAGACAAACCATATTTATCAAACACAACAGATATTCTCTCATGCTCTTTTTCAAGTGCTTGTGTAGGTAAAAGGCAATCTGGTAAAACTCTTATATATTTAGCACCTAATTTTTCTTTTAGCATAGCCAAATCTTCTATCTTATCTTCTAATTCTCCTGCGCCATCTATAAAGGACATTCCGATAGTTGTTTTTTCCTTATTGATTTTATTTAAAGGTAATGAAATCTTTTCTTTCCAACCTTCAAAGAAATTAACACTTACTCTAACCCAAGTAAAGGCATCCCAATCTTCTACTGCTTTTGAATTTGTACCATTAGTAATCAAAGCTAAAGATAAACACTGGTCATATTTTAACCAATGCACTAACTCATTAAATTGTTTGTAAAAAGTAGGTTCCCCTCCTCCTGTTATAATAACAGCTTCTAAACCTCTTGTTGATAGTTTTTCTATATAATCTTTAATCACATCTAGCTTGATATGATTTGGTTTTCTAAGTTTAACAGAACAATATTCACAAGATAAGTTACATTTACTTGTTGGAGATATATGAGTAGATATAACTGTGCTAGGATTACCTGTTTTATAATTATTCATCTGGTAAGGATGCTTCCAAAATTTAATACCTGTCGAAGTATAATTATCTGCTATTTCTTTATTTTCCATAAAGTGTACCGTCCTTATCTAAATAATTCCAGCCAAAAGTCCACATATCAGTATTTGCCCATTGACCAGTTGAAATATTATGCCTTGCCCAATAACGAGGGGCAATAACATATGGGTTATTTTCGTTTAACCATGTTGGAAATATAGAAAACGAAGAATTAGAAAGAATTATGTTTTTAGCATTATTAATAGCATAATAATCACAACCAATAGACATGTGCATTACAAGTGTTGGTTCATCAAATAATGTACTTGCGTATACAGGGTCATCTGATACACATAAAAATCTCATGTTTGGATTTCTCTTTTTCATTATAGCAATAGCTTTATCATAATAATCTTTTGTTAACAATAAACTAGGTATACCCCTATATTCTCCACCACGCACATTAATAACAGTAAGATTTTCATCTAAAAACATATCGTGGTCTGATAATTGTTTTCTATATATTTCTGCATAATCGTCTCTAATATGAAACCATTCTTTGATGTTTTCTCTGTAACCTTGTACATATCTTGCATCTTGGCAACAATCTATATATAGTTTTGTATTATCTTCTATATCAAAAATCTCAGGTTGAAAATAATGAAATGAAGTTTGCTCTCCATTCGGAAAAGTTATCATTTGATGTTTTTCTTTCCAAATATATTTTATCCAATCTGGTACATCATTATATTTATGATTATGCTCTTTTCCATAATCTATTTCCATAAAACCCATTTGGGCTTGTCCACCATAATAATCATATTCTGTAATAGGATTAAAACCCCATTCATACCCATTATGCTCTGCTACTGCTCTTGTAACAGCATATATCCACATATGGTTGCCTAGATTTCCAGTAAAATTACTAATTATCATTCATCCTCCTTAGCGCAAACACTTGATTACCATTTTTTATATGTGCCCAATTATCTTTTAAACCCGGCACATGTGCGCATGATTTCCATATTTTCCAGTTACTTTCCAAAAATTTATTAATCCACCATAGTTCATCTTCGGCTATAACATGAGAAATATCCGTATCATATTCTCTAATCCTATAAACTCCATTATCCCCAATTGGTACAACACACATTATAACAGGAGAAACTTTATAAATTTGATTTAATACTTCTGTAAGTTGCTTAGGCTGTAAATGCTCAAATACATCTTTTGATACAACATGAGTATATCTTCTATGCTCCCAACTAGCGGGGTCTGTACAATCCCAACAGCCTCTAGGTGCAAAAGAAAGTGCATACTCGCTAATATCACAACCATCACTAGGTATCTCTAATTCTCTAAGTGCTCTCACTAAAAAGCCTTTTGCACAACCGAAATCCAAAACACGGCAAGATTCATCTAAACCCAAATAATCAATAAACGCAAATGCTTCTCTATATGTGCGCCTAGGCATCCAATGATAATTAATTAACCAGCTTTTACCGGAGCCTATACCGTTCTCAAAATAATCCTTATCATAAAAAGAACCATCTATTTTCAATTAATCCTCCTTAAGACCATAAACAATACTCATCCAATCCACAAAAGGGGATAGTTCTAAACCAACATGGGATGCTTTTCCGGGAATGGGGCATACTAAAACTTTCTTTCCTGTAGTAAGCAATTCCCTAAACATCATAAACTCATATACTTTTTGTGGTGTACAATATTTAAGAATAATTGGTAAATCTTCTTGTAAAGTTTTTACTCTACAAGCAAAAGTAGATGTTGTAGAGTTAGGTCTTTTAAAATGAGAAGTATCTCCTAATACTACCTTGGTATCTTCTCCACCATCTTTAATTAAAGGATTATTACCACCTTTGTCTGAATCTATATATTTGTCTAGTGAATCATAAAGAGTTACATAATCCCCAATCTTTAAGCCTTCATATATATATTGTTTAGCATCAGGGGTATGAATATAATCATCTTCTACGAAATAAATAATATTATCTGGTTTCAAAGACATTATTGCAGAATTTACAACATATAACCATATCCCAACATAACCAATTGAACTTAACCTAATATCTTTTACTCCCTTTGATTTTATAAATTCAATTATTTCAGGATTTGCATTATCCGCAAAAACAACCATATTATCAAACCCGAATATGTCAATAAAATTGTTGAATAAACCTCTACGAGTAACTTTAGTTAAAAACGTACCACTTAAATCAGCACCACTACCAAACCTAGAAAATTCATTTGAAATTTTATAATAAGTGTGTATTATTTCATTCATACATGCCTCTCTAAAACAAATACATGATTTCCATTTGGTACATAAGTCCAGTTATCTTTTAAACCGGGCACATGGGGACAATCCTTTACAAGTTCCCAACCTTCTCTTTTAAATGCACCAGCCCACCATATCTCATTTTCAGCTATAAGGTGAGATACCTCTGTATGATATTCTGGAATTCTATATATCCCTTTGTCTCCCATTGGAATTACACACGCCATTCTATCTGCTACTTTAGCAAAACTTTTAAGCATTTTTGGTAATTGGTTGTGGGTTAAATGTTCCAGCATATCTTTAATTAATATACAAGTATAACCATAATTAGCATGCTCATCCCACGAAAGCGGGTCTGTAGAATTCCAGCAACCTTCTGGTGCAAATGATAACGCATAATTGCTAATATCACAACCATCAGCTTTTATTTCTAAAATTCTCAATGCTTTTATCAGATATCCCTTGGCTGTGCCAACTTCTAGAACATAATCATCATGGTCTAAGCTTAGATAATCAATAAAAGCAAAAGCTTCTTTAAAACTTCTTTGGGGCATCCAGTGATAATTTTCTAGCCAACCTTTACCAGAACTCTTTCCATTCTCAAAATAATCAGCATCGTAAAAATCTCCTGTATATTCTTTTTCATTATTGTTATACATCACTTTCTTGTTTTTTCCTTTCCATCTGTTAGAGGGTTTACCTTTTTTGGCTTTAGATAAGTTTTTTCTATGCTCTTCTGTAAAAATTTTATTTTTTCCAGATTCCGACATTTTTTTTCTAGTTTCTTCTGAATAATTTTTTCCTTTATTCCAAGGAATTGACCCTTTTTTATTTTTAGACATTTCTTTTTTACTTTTTTCAGAATGTTTTTTACCAAACATGGGATTTAAAGAACCGAATCTATGCACCCCCAACATTGGATTTAAAAACCCATTGTTATAACGTTGGCACTGAGTAAAGGACAACTTCTCTTTGCTTTCTTTTGAAAGCGGAACTCCTTTTCGAGTATTAACACACTCAATTAATATATTATAAGATGGTTTTAAGTTATCAACAAAAAATTGTTCATATCTAGTTAATTCAAAATATTCACAATAAATAAGAACTTTAAAAATAAAATTATTTTCACCGTATTTATTATAAGCATTTTGTAAATGTGAGTTATGATGCCTGTTTCCTCTTAATTCCCAAAAATGATTATATTTTCTTGTCTTTAATTTTGTACTCTGCCCTATATAAAAATCATTAGTTTTTCGATTTATTATTTGATAAATTCCAGAACTATACGAAGTCAACATCATCGACTTCCGTTAATAAATTATGTATATAATCATTTGTGTCTTTTCCGCAATTGCAGAAACTACAGCGATAACCCATATCATGAACCGGATTATCAATTAACCATTGTTCTAGTTCTGTTACTTTACAAACAGCAAAACTTTCTGGTATTAAACCAAAATGCTCAGGGGAAAGTTCAACAGATGGACATGGTAAGAAATTACCCTTCCAATCTATAGCTGCTCTAATCCAAAGCATATAACAACCTTGGGGTGCACCAATTTCTTTTCTAAAAAACAATAACGGTTTTCCAAGTCTTGTTACTTCATATTCCACTTTTTGTGCAAATAATTCCCCGCAGGGTCTCATTGGTGCAACTCTTATTATAGTATTTGTTTCTTTGGCAAACGCATATAATTTTTCAAGTTCTTTTAAACTTTTATCATCATATACAATAAAAGACATACTCTTCTTCACATTATCTGGTATCCAATCCATTGCTGTTTTTCTTGCATAATTTGCTGATTGTACACTTGGTCTAATCCATGTAAATTTCTCTAATGTTTTTTGGGGTATTGAACGCAAAGCTATTCCGTTAGTTACCAATGATAGTTTTAAACCTTTATCGTAGGCATAATAAACAGCTTCTTTAAAATAACTCCACAATAAAGGGTCTCCTCCACCAGATAATTCAAGTGCTTTTAAACCATATTTGGTTAAAACATCTACTGCAATAGAAAAATCTGTAAGAGATAACTCTTCATTATTTCTGGCTGTTTTTTTAAAACAGCAATATTCACAATCCAATTGGCAAAAATTATTTGGAAATACTGAAACATGAAGCGGTCCAACTATTTCTCTTTTTTCTAGTTTTGCTAAATGGTCTTGATGATGCATAAGTTTTGAAATACCGGGACGAAAGCTATTAGAATTATCCATCTTTATAAATTCCTTTGTTGTAATTGTAATTCACTATAAAACTCCCTTCTTACTTTATATGTACCTTTAAAAATATAATATAACCCACGTTCTATTACAAAAGCCTCAGATGGGTCCTCTTTATCTAGACCGTTCATAAGACATACCCAAAAAAGATGGGGATATTGTAATATCTGTTTTTTCTCTACAATATATTGTGCGCCCGGTGCAAACTTGACTATTTCTAATTGTTTATAATCTTCAAAATAATAATGCATAAAAATATCAAACGACGCATATACACATCTACGTTTATACTTCATATCATTCATATAGATATACCAACTATTATTTACTTCCCCAAAACTCCCATCAGTATATCTTGCTTCTCCGGGATTTACTGGTGTATCTTTATAATATTCTATTGGTGTAAATTCTTCTCTATAAATTAATTTATCAAAAATATCTCTTCTACAATGGTCAAAGGGATTCCCTTCTAAAAAAGCAGTTAATTCTGATAAACTGTTATAAAAAGTACAAATAAAATATAATATATCATATATATTATAACCGTAGTTTGGAACTTTTATAATCCTAGCGTCTGCTGCTAATGTATCGCTTTTGTCAAATATAATATAATCATTCGTGTAATCTTTTATCCAAGATATATCATTGTTCCATGCGGAAACAACGAAAAAAGATTCTGGCTTATTCATAAAATATATCCTTTAAGCTATATTCACCCATAAAAATATAATATAATGCACGTTCTATCAAATGTCCTTCTGTAGAATGATTTATAACTAATTCATTCATTAAGCTTAACCAGAATTTTTTAGGATATTGTAATATCTGTTTCTTCTCAACAATATATTGACTACCCGGAGAAAATCTGAGCCATTCTAAGCTAGTATAGTTTTTAAAATAAGTATTCATAAAATCATCAAAGGAGCCATATTTGCATATAGTGTTATTGGTTATATTATTAGCAGGAATAATCCAATTATTATTTATTTCCATATAACCATAGGTATTTTCTTCCCTTTTCTCCCAACTATTATTAGGAGTTATACCTTGATACTCCAATGGTGTAAACACTTCTCTTTGAATTAGCACATCAAAAATTTCTTTTTTACAGTGGTCAAAAGGGTAGGCTTGTACAAAAGCAATTAATTCTGGCAAATTATCATATGCTATTGTGACAAAATGGAAAATGTCTCTTTGATTGCCTCCTATGTTTTCGGTATTAAAAATATGAGTATTAAAATCTTTAATAGGAATTCCTTTGTTATAAATTAAATAATCTTTTGTATATTCCTTAATCCAATCAAATGATTCATTAAATCTGCTTACAATAAAAGATGCTTTTGTCTTAATCATTTTTTTATTATTATTCCTAATTCAGCACCTATTATAGTTATTTCTTTAATTTCATGCACCATTTTATTCAGTCTTTCTTTTTCTATAAAATAAGAAAAAGGATAACGCATTATTAATGAAAACAACCATATCACAGTAGAAGAACGTATATCATCAAATTCTCTATATTTTCGTACAGTATATTCACCTAAATCTTCTATACAATAATACCCATTTGGTTTTAGTTTATCCCATAAATAATCAAAGCTTTTTTGCTGATGTGTGGAGAAATGAGAGCCATCGTCTATAATCATATCAAACATTATATTATTAAAAGTATTATCTAAAAAGTTTTTATCTTCTTGCTTACCAATAAAAATCTTTATCCTATCGTTTTCTATATCTTCTTTTGATGTATAAATATTTTTACTGGAAAAATCATCTATTCCGTATATCACAGCATTGGGAAAAAAATCATACCACATTTTATGTGATGCACCATTTTCTACACCTATCTCTAGTACATTTTCATATTCAAATCTTTTATATTTTAAGAAATTATAATATGTAGTTGTATAACCATGTAAACTTTCGGCTATTCTCTTATCTGTACCATATTTTTCAGCCAGTACATCTAAAAAAGTTTCAGTCTCCATTAATTTTATTCTCTAAAAGCAATACTTCTATATCATAAAATTTTTCTGCCAATATGTTAAAATGTTCAATTAATTTTGCAAGTATAAATATATACGTATCTGGAAATCTCTCTGCTGTATTGTAGATAATATAACCAAATTTAGCTTTCAATAAAAAATTATCTACATAATAATGTTGCGTTTCTTCATCACATTCTGATAAAGAAGATGTGGCTATAAATAAATCCACACCTTCTATTGGTTTTATATATTTTAATTCTGCTGTTGTTATAAAAGTAATCTTATTATATAATTCTGGAAAATTACTGAGATATTTTTTAGCTAAAGCTATTGGCGCTGGTAAATCTATCATAATATATTCATTGAAACTATAAATACTACTTAATATCTTACAAAATCCCCCAAAGCCTCCTCCTATTTCAAGAATTTTCTTAGGTTTAAAATCTTTCATTATTACTCGCACATCACACAAATGGGATATATAGAGTAATGTACAGGGATTAATATTACTTACCATACCAAAATCCATTACTACGGGATTTCCATACTTATCATTTTCCTTAAATGATTTAATGTTATCTAATAAAAATCTAATATTACCCCTTTTTATTATTCTCTCTAAATGAATTTCTCCAACAAGTCTTTGACCACCCTCTAATATTTTTATATATTCTTCGTCTTTTCTAAAATTAGAAAACGCATGCTCATCTTCAGAAAATAATCTGCATTTTTTTAAATACTTATCTCCCACTTCTTTATCTACAATCCAACCATCAAAATTACTCATTTATACTCCTTTTATTATATTATCGTAATATGCATATAAAAAATTATAATTTCTATGAACTGCCCTATATTTTCCAATAGTCCACATATAAGAGTTCACTCTTCTTTCAAAAGAATTGCCACCTTTTAGGGGATATTTATTTGAGTCGGGGTGCTCATAATGATATATATCCTGTTTAAATACTTTTGTTTTATAAATATTAATTACATCAGAAAGTGTTTTGCATATATAGAATTTATCCAAAGTATAGCCTTCTGCGTTTGCTTCTTCTACAGCGCCTTTAGTGGGGTCTGTGCCCCACCAAGGCTGTGCAGAAATATAATCATCACTACTTTCCAATATATCTATACAATCAGTTATAAATTGTGAGTCTAAATTATCAATATTATTATCTTCACTTACATGAAATAAATAATCGGCTTTTGTATAATATATACCTATAAAATGTTGTATAGAATAAAACATTCCTATTGGAAAATCCCAAGCCGAAAGATTAAAATGAGGAAGCGCATTTAAAATTTCATCATAGGCGATATAATACTTCACATCAGGATAATTTTTATTTAAAAGGCTTATTACTTCTTCCATACTGTCTTTATCTCTTATGTTATTAATAATTACAGTTTTTTCTAAAAACTTTGTATCTGGAAAAAGACTTAAATAATGTTCTAATAAACCATCTTTTAATAATAATTTATAAGAGTTTTGATAACAGGATGTTTGAAAACTGATTGTTGCCATTTTTTATTCTCCTACTTTATAAGGTGGATAATTTTTGTGAAAACCAAAAGTTTTAACCCCGAAATTTTCCATCACCGGGTTTTCATATGAAAATTTAGCAGCGACTTCAACTGGTGCATATTTTGTACCTAACGATAAAAATATTGTTCTATGATAACAACATATATTTCCATCTTCATTATAATATCCCTGTTCCTGTACAAGATGTAGTTTATTATCTTCTGGTATATCTAATAACTTTTTGCTCCGTATAGAAAACCCACCGTTTCCAACTCTCACATGCTCGTTCCTATCACTCCATGCAATATAAGAATCTTCTTTCCATACCCAAGGTGCACCAATATAATCATATTCTAACCATTTATAATTCCATACTTCGGGATGGATAACCCAAGAATCATATTGTATTAACAAACAATGACTTGTTTTAACATGATTAGTTAAATTTCTAAAAACATAATCATTATATTTTTCATAAGTATCCATTCTATTGCTTTTTTCAAAAATTATGTTTTCGGGCAAATCCTCTGGCTTTTCATGTGTAATTAATTTTACAGCACCAAAGTCTATCCCCTCACAACATTTTTGTATAGCTACAATAGTTTCAAAAATATGCTCCCCTGTTGGTGCAACTAGAGTTACATTAGGTATTTGTATTTTCATTTTTTAAACCGTGTTTTGTTAATACATAATCTACTTCGGTATCAACTAGTTCTTGTGTTATTTTAGAAGTAGCTGATTTATCCCATAGATAATTTACAACTGTTACTTGAGTAATAAATACAGGATTTCCATAATCTTTTATAAATCTATAATAATACTCGCAATCATAATAATATGTTAGATTAGTGTCGAATTGTTGTATCGGTAGCATATTGCGAAAGGCTGTACAACTAGGAGTACCTATAGTGTTAATGGTATGTATACTCGGATTTAAATAAGGAGGATGATAAGAGAAAAAATTTTTCCTATCGTGAGTATGAATATAGCCTGTTGCAAGCCAATTTTCTGTACCATCAAGATGTTTTGATATGACCGATAAAGAATCGCTGTAAGCTAAATAATCATCCTGACAAAGTATTTTTATCCACTCCCCTTCACAATTGTTAATTGCATTATTAATATTTGCCGCTGCATTGCCAGCATCTTTTTTATTATGAATATATTTTATATGTAATTTCCTTTTCCAACTATTGCACAAATCTCTTATTACAAAATCCTTTGATTGGTCAGATATTACTACTTCAAAATCTTCAAATAATTGTTCTTTCATTTTAACAAAAGAATATTCTAAACATTCTTTTCCAAAACCGTTGTATTCATATGTGGGGATACAAATAGATATTTTCATATTTTCTCCTCTATATTATTTAATTTAGCATTTTTTCCATATAATTCTATAGCTTTTTTATTATAGGCTATAGCTGCATCTTTTTCAATTTTAAAAACTCCTTCATTTTAGTTATATTCATAGTTATATCTGTAGGCATTGTTGGGTCTAATATTCTATTGGTAGGAGCTACATCAGGTCTGGTTCTTTTAGCTAAATCATACATTGATTTTTCTTCTGTACCAACATTGAATACCCCTTTTGCATCTTTGTTAATCAGTTTTATTATTAATTTTGCTATGATATCTGTATAATCAAAATTTCCAACTTGTGTTGTAATAGCTTGCTCATAAGGAAAAGGATATGGTTTAAATGATGTTCTAATTAAAAGATAATCATCACAAATTGATTGTATATAGCCATCTGCTAATAATTTAGAATAAGTATACCAATTTCTCGCATGTAGTGGCACATCTTCTTCTGTAGCATTCGGAAAAGAATCAGCATATATATAATCCGTACTTATATGAACCAGTTTTTTATTAGTATACATACATAAGTTTGCTAAACGATAAACTGCTGTAAAATTTACTTCCATCATAGAATTTTTATTAGCAGAATATGTTTTTGTATTTGCAATGCAATTTATAATTGTATCATAATTAATCATTAAGCCAGCATACTCTGCTGTATCACGAAAATCAAAACCATTCTTTTCTCTACTGATATAATCCCAATTCGTTTGTTTCACAATTTCTTTTCCTAATTGCCCATAACCAAGTACGAGATTAGACATTTGGAAACTCCTTCAAAACATTATCTATATATTTAAATACTTTTTCATCGTAATGAGGAGATGCACCAACAAAAAATACCAAATCAAATACCATATCTGCTTTAGGAAAATCTTTGTGATTTCCTAACAACGAATATCCTTTATGCATTAATATGTTTCCAGCAAAATAATTACGTGTTTGAATTTTATTGTTCTCTAAATATTTTACTAATTTCTCTTTTTGCTCTTTTGTAGCGCATATAAAAGGAGTACCGAACCAACTTGTATCTGCATCTTTATAAGTAACAGGAACTTCAATATTATTTATATGCTTAACGAAAATTGCTGATATAACTCCTCTACTTTCCTTTCTCTTTCTAATAATTTCATTTAATTTATCAATTTGTACAATACCGATTGCGCCTTGTAAATCGAGGGGTTTTAAATTATACCCCATATAATCAAATACATATTTATGGTCTATAATACCATCATACGCTGGCAACCATCTGTCAAAACGATGATTGCAAATACCATTAGGTAATAGATTCTCAGTACCAGAACATACGCAAGCTCTTCCCCAAGACGCTAAACTCCTAGCTATATTGGCTACTTCACGAATATCAGTAGTAATCATACCCCCTTCTCCTGTAGAGATTGTATGCGCAGGATAAAAAGAGTGGGAAGATGTTACCGCATATTCCCCTAACCATTTGTCTTTCCATTTTGTACCTAGACTATCACAACAATCTAGAATTAATTTTAAATTATATTTCTCACATATAAAAATTAAATCGTCTATATTAGGTGGATTTCCCAATACTGGTGATAAAAATATTGCTCTAGTATAAGGTGTGATTTTATTTTCAATAAGAGATAAATCAAAATTAAGAGTGTCCTTTTCTATATCTATAAATACAGGCACTAAACCATTTTGGGATATAACAGAAATGGTTGTTGGAAAGCCAACAACCGAAACAATTATTTCATCACCATCTTGCCAATTATAATATTTTTTTAAGGTAGCAATCATTATTAAATTTGCACTTGAACCAGAGTTCACCATTACACCAAATAACTGATGTATCTTTTTAGAAAATTTGCTTTCAAATTCTCTTACTTTCTCTCCGGCTGAGAACCATTTCCCAACTAAAAGAGATTCAATTGCAGCTACAACTTCATCTTCTGACCAGTACATTCCCGAATAAAAAATTTGACTTTCACCGGGGACAAATTCCTTAGAATTATACGCATATTCTAGAATAGGATAGTCTAAACTTAACTTCTCTATAAGTTTTTTTATATCTTTGTTGAAGTCCATGTTCCATTGTTCCTTCTTTTTCTTTTCTTAGAAGCATCAGACATTTTCTTTTTTGTCTCTTCTGATTTTAATTTCCCTTTTCTAGACATACTCATCTTTTCTCTAGTGTTATCAGGCAGATGCCTTCCTAAACTATAAGTGTTACCAATAAGAGATTTAGATATTTTTGTTTTTATTTCTTCCGATAAAGAAATTCCTTTTTTCTTGCTAGGTTTTCCTTTATTTTTATCAGATATATTTTTTTTAAATTCTTCTGAACGTGATAATCCTTTATTACTATCAACACTTTCCCTAATATTATAAGAAAGATTTAATTTTTTATAATATTTATCGAAAAATTTTTCGTAACGTGTTAGTTCGAAGTTTTCGCAATACATCAAAATCGAAAACTCAAAACTATTTTTTCCATACTTGTTATATGCATTTTGTAAATGATTATTATTATGCTTATTGTTTTTTAAATCTAAAAAATGTTTAATTTTTCTCTTCTTTAAATTAACACTTTGCCCAATATAGCATTTATTATTAACCAAATTTTTGATTTTATAAATACCTTTATCTATATTCATATGTTCCTTTATTTGGCTCTAAGAAATCTATATCTACTTCTTGGTGACAAGCATTTGATACAAAACCATCAAAAAGATTATGGTCTATTCTATAGCCAGCTTCGTACAATATAAGCAGATTTTCTATGCTATATCTAGGATTTACCCCTGCTCTATTATTATTATCTGTTTGGACTCTATTAATGGGGTCACAGAAAGCAACAGACTTCCTAAAACTCAATAAAAAACCTAGATGATTAAAAAATTTTACATTAATGCTCATTAACCACTCTAAGGAATTCGGATTATTATATGGAAGATTTTCTAATAACCCTTTAATATCTTCTACTCTATATACAGAACTTGATACTTCTAAAGGATAAGCAAAATCTCCGATACCAACTTCTTTCCAATTAAAACCATATATGTTTGACCCCAATGGTTGCATAGCAGGAATACCATTATCAACTGACAATGAATAACAATAGGTTGTATTTTCTCCTAGTCTAAGAGAAAACCCTATTGCCCCTTGGCACATATCAAGAAAATTACATATGTTTTTAATAGAAAACTTTTTAGTAAATATACAGTCATCTACTAAGAATAAAACATATCTTTTATTCTTCAAACAATCCAATAAATTTAATTTAAAATCTGTTTCTTTTAAAAATCTAATATTAGGATGCTCTTTAGAAACTTGATTATAAGCTTTTTCAAATCTCTCAGAAGAGGTTTTATAAATAACTATTTCATTGTCGTATCGTTGAATTGAATTTTTTTCGTAACTTGTAAGTGTTAAATCTAACTGTAAAGGGCGGTCTTTAGAAAAAATTACTACTGTTATATTATTCTTTGTTATCGGCATTGTTTTCTAACACCTTCTCGCAAACCTCAAATGATTGTCCATACTTATTAATGTATTGGTATAAATAAAACTCTAAACATTTATTACATTCCAATGTTGTTCTATATCTCCACCATTGATGAATTATCATTCCGCTAAGTATAAAAATTATAACAACAACAACCCAAATAGGTATCATTACTCCTCCTTTCTAGTCCCATAAACTTTCAAAATGTATTTTTAATAAATCTAAAGCTCTTTCTACCTTTTTGTATTCTTCCCTTTCTTTTTCGTAATCAAAAATTTCCCATAACTTATTGTATAT
>Ga0315293_10001110_pt1 | contig 26086 bp, 22 predicted proteins | sample YL17G13_20_MG_FD_203071 | JGI IMG/M metagenome (GOLD analysis project Ga0315293, IMG submission 203071) | Sediment microbial communities from Yellowstone Lake, YNP, Wyoming, USA - YL17G13_20 | ecosystem: Environmental > Aquatic > Freshwater > Lake > Sediment | place: USA: Wyoming | collected...
CCTACGAGGAGCTGCTTGCCGACAAGGAGATCGAGGCGGTCTACATCACGCTGCCGAACAACCTGCACGCCGAATGGGTGATGAAAGCCGCGGATGCGGGCAAGCACGTTCTGTGCGAGAAGCCCTTTGCGATGAACGCGGCAGAGGCGGAGCGGGCGATCCGCCACGCGGAGAAGAAGGGCGTCCTGGTCATGGAAGCCTTCATGTACCGGTTCCACCCCCAGTGGCAGCGGGCCCGGGAACTGGTGCGGATCGGCGAGATCGGCGAGGTGCACTCCATCCACACCACCTTCGCCTACAGCAACAGGGACCCGAAGAACATCAGAAATAGGCTCGATGCCGGCGGCGGGGCGATCCAGGACATCGGCTGCTACGCGATCTCCTGCTCCCGCCACCTGATGGGTCGGGAGCCGCTCAGGGTTGCCGCGTTCATCCAGCGGGACCCCGACTTCGGCACCGATATCCTCAGCTCGGGCACCCTCGACTTCGGCACCGCCCGCGCGCTTTTCACGGCAGCCACGCAGGCGCACGCCTTCCAGCGGGTCGATGTCCTGGGCGCGGCGGGCGCCCTGGCCTTTCCCGTGCCCTTCAACACGCCGGCGGACGTTCCGGCCGAGCTCGTCGTGACCACGGGCATCGGCACGCGAACGGTGCACTTTCCCGCCGTCGACCAGTACGGGCTGATGTTCGAGGCGTTCTCGCGCGCTCTGCGCGCCGGGGGCCCCGTGCCGACCCCGGCGCAGGATGCCATCGACAACATGAAGGTCGAGGATGCGCTGTTCCGCTCCGAGAGATCCGGAGGCTGGGAAGAGGTGCGATAGAGACGCTGTCCGGTCGTGACGCCGTCCTTCAGATCATGCGCCACGGCAGCGCCGTGATGTTTTCCGCAAGAGCCTCCGGCCGATCTCCCATGGTGACGACATACCCGTGGGGGGCCACGTCGGAGTAGTCCTCGAGGAAAGCCCTCAACCCTCGCAGCTCGGAGAGCGCGACGCGCCGGGCGCTCTTGATTTCGATGGGGATCACCATCGCCCCGCAGTCCACAACGCAGTCGACCTCCAATCCATTCGAGGTTCGCCAGAAGCACACGCGGTAGTCCTTGCGAAGCGCTCGACAGCGGCGGATGAGTTCGAGCACCACTGCATGTTCGAACAGGATCCCTTTCTGGGCCTGGACCAGGTCGGGTGTCAGCGGGAGACGGGCCAGAGCGTTGCGGACCCCAAGGTCGAAGAAGAAGTAGCGCGGTGTCTGGAGGATCCGCTTCTTCGCGTTTTTCAGGTACGGCTCCACCCGTTCTATCACCAGCGTGTCCTCGAGCACTGAGAAGTACGCCTTTATCGTTGGCGCGCTCACGCCGCTCTCCATCGACAGCTTGTTGTAGTTCGGCGTACCCCCCGATTCGGAGGCAGCCATCTCCAGGAACCGCGAAAATGACCCGATGTTCCGAGCCATGGCTTCGGCTCGGATCTCTTCCTCGACATAGATCTGTGCGTACGAACGAAGAAACTGGGCGCGGTCCTCGACGCGTGGCTCCGAGGCGATGCCGGGCAGCGCCCCATAGACCAGGCCCTCGTCGAAGCTGTACGTGCCGGAATGCGTGACAGTCTCCAGGCGCAGTTGGGGAATCCCCCCACCCACCGATTGCCCTGTCTCGCTCCACATGAGCGGATCGAGTCTGAGCGACACCACGCGCCCCGGAAGAAGGTTGACGCCCCTCCTGCGAAGCTTCCTCGCGGACGAACCCGAAAAGATGAAGCTCGCCTTTCTCTCGTCGATCAGGTACTGCGCGGTGTCGAAGAGCGTCGGGACTTTTTAAGCCTCGTCGATGAAAACGATGGCATGATCAGGAAGCGCACGGACCTGGCGCAGAAGAAGGGCTGGATCCCGCTCGTAGTCCTGTCGTACCGAAGGAAGCTGGAGCGGAATTGAGATTACATTTTCACGACCTTCGAGTGCTTTTTGGATCAGCCAGGTTTTTCCAACTTGGCGTGGCCAGAGGAGCAGCGCAGACTGAGCGTTGTTCAAGGTGCTGGAAAGTGCGGAGTGCATGTATCGAAAGAAGGGGATGCTTTATCCATGGCGTTCCTTCAACGCCAGCTCTCCACCGGGTCGAGAGGATAAATGGGTCGCGGGATTTTCCGATACCCCAGCTCGAAGACATCGACGCCGCTCGTGCCGGGCGTTTCGACGTCGAGGGTCCCCCGGTTGACGGCAAGGAAGTTGTAGCGGAAGGGGAAGAGGTTTTTCACCACCAGGATGTCGGCCTTCCAGACGCCGAGGCCGAGATCCGTGAAGAACCGAGGCTGCGTCGCAGACGGCGGGAGCTCGCTCATGATGAGGTGCACGCCCTGGTGGCGCAGCACCACCGTCTTTCCCAGGGCCCCTTCGCTCGTTCTGACGACCTGCCCGGTGAACTCGAGGGGACGGTTATACGTCGTCTCCAGTTTCCCCCCGACGGTCACGGCGACGGTTTCCCCCTTCGCCTTCCCCCACACCGCCTGCGCCGCTTCTGCGTCGCGAATCGGGACGTAGGAGACAAGATTCGGCGCCTCCTCGAGAAGGGCCTTCAGGATCCACGTGTTCTCCCCGGGAGCGCCGGCTCCCACGGCATCGGCGACGTCGCAGATCACGATTGCGCCAGTCTTTCTGGCAAGCCATCGCTTCTTTGCCGCGGCGACCGCGGCGGAGGCTGTGGAGGACTTCGGGTGGGGGACTGCGCGGATGGACCAGGCAACATCCGCGATATCATCGGCCGTCTTTGCAGCGAGCTGCGGGTCGGCGTCCGTGACCGCGACGGTGGTCCAGCCCAGCTCCTCGTCGTCCAGCCAGAGGTGCACGGGAAAGGTGGAGACGGAGAGCACTCCCTTCCGCTTCTCCGCCTTTGACATGAAGCGGAAGACCTTGTTCATCGGCGCCAGGAAGTCGATGTTCATCCCCCCGCCCTTGAGCAAGCGCATCTTCCGTACAACCATGACGGGGTGAATATTGCCGAGCACGGTCGCGGCAAGGATCCTCCCGGAGTCGTAGCCCGTGCGGAAGACGTCGCGGTGGGGATTGGTCTTGTAGCCGACGATGAAGGTTGCCAGCTCGCCGCGGGCTTTTGTGACGTTGGCGTGCAGGTCGTGCGAAATCCCGATGGGAACGGAGGAGCCCAGCTCGGAGCGGATGGCCGCAAGGAGGTCTCCCTCGGGGTCGCGCATGCCCTCGACGCCCATGGCGCCGTGGAGCGCAAGGTAGACTCCATCGACGCGCGGGGCGGCCGCCAGTCCATCGAGAAGCTCCCTCTTGAAGCGCTCGTAGACCTCCCGCTCCACCGGTCCGCCGGACATGGCCCGTGCCCGCAGGATGGGGAGGACCGCGATCTCGCCGTCGCCGTGGTCCGCGATGGCCTGGAGGAAGCCGCCGACGGATGTGTTCCTGGTTGCTCCAATCTCAATGACCTCTTGGCCGTAGAGAAGACCCGCGGCCTCGAAGTCGCGCAGCGTCGTGGGCACAGGGGAAAAGGAGTTCGTCTCCTGGGCGATCTCCGCCACCGCGACCGTGAAACGTCCCTCCTCGGGAAGGTGAACCTTGACGGCGCCCGAAGAGGCGCAGCCTGACAGCGCGATGGACAGGACTGCACAGAGGCGCGAAATGAGGCGATGAGAGCTGTGGCGCATGCCCGGATGCTACATTGAAGACCCGGCTTCTGCCAAGCCGGGTCCCTGTCCCTGTCTCAGCGGACAAGCCGGATCGTGTTGCCGCCCTCGTCAGACACGTAGAGACCGACCCCGTCCGTGGTGATGCCGAACGGCCCGTTGAACCGGGCGGCAGTGCCGGTGCCGTCAGCGCCCCCGTAAGCAGCAAAAAGCGGCAGCGCCATCTCGGGGGATCCGCAGAGGGTCGTCACCTGCGCGGTGGCAATCATAATCTGCCGGACGGCATAGTTGCCGAGATCCGCCACGTAGAGGAATGTGCCGTCGGTCGTGATGCCGATGGGGGTAGAGAACCTGGCTGCCGCTCCACTGCCGTTGACATAGTCCGCCTCGAGGGTGCCGGGAGCAGGACCCGCGAGGGTGCTCACCACGCCTGTGGCGATTACTATCTTTCGAATCTTGCTGTTCTGGCTGTCGGTGATGTAGAGGTTCGTTCCATCGGTCGTGACATCGATGGGACGTCTGAATCGGGATGCGGTTGAGAGCCCGCCGACGGGCGAGGGGTCGTCCGCATCCCCGAGCACCGCCCCGAGGGACGGCGGGGAGCCCGCGATGGTGAGGACCGTCGCGGTGGCGATCTCTATCCTGCGGATGGCGTGGTTCAGGTAGTCCGTGACGTAGAGATAGGTGCCGTCGGTGGTGATGCCCGTGGGCCTGTTGAACCTCGCCGCGGCACCGATGCCGTCGGCGTATCCAGATGCGGACCCCGCGAACGTCGTGACGTTCCCGGTCGCGAGGTCCATCCGCCGGATGGTCATGCCGTAGGTGTCGCAGATGAAAAGCGACTTGCCGTCCGAGGTCATGCCGTACGGGTTGTTGAACTGGGCCGCTGTGCCGATGCCGTCGCTGGTCCCCGGCGCTCCCACCTGGCCGGCGATCGTGCTCACGGCGGCGGTGGCGAGATCCATCCCCCGCACGGTCTGGTTCAGGTAGTCGCCGATCCAGAGGACGCTTCCATTCGTCGAGAGCATGCGCGGCACGTTGAACCGCGCGGCCGCTCCTACCCCGTCGGCGCTGCCTGCAGGCGGACCGCCGGCGAACGTCGAGCTGAAGTTGGTCGGGAGCATGACCGTCCTGACCGTGAGGTTGACCGCTTCGCTCACATACATCGCGTAGGGGCTCCCTGAGGTGGCGACGCAGAGCATGTACGGCGTGTTGAAGCGCATGTTCGCCGCGCCGAAGCCGTCCGTCAGCCCTGCCTGGCCTGCAACGCCGGCCTGCGTGGTGACGCCCGAGGTGGAGAGGCTGATGGCGCGGATGACGTGGTTGCCCTTGTCGGCGACGTACATCGTGCTCGCCCTGATCGCGAGCCCTGTCGGGGTGTTGAACTCCGCGGAGATCCCGGTGCCGTTGTCCGCCCATCCCGCGGTGCCGTTGCCCGCGAACGTGATCACCTCATTCCCCACCGCAGTGCTGACCTGGCGGATCTTGTGGTTCCCCGAGTCCGCCACGTACAGGCTGGGATTGCTGGCGAAGTAGACGATCGCGGCAGGCTGCTTGAACGTAGCGAAAAGCCCGTTTGCGTTGTCTGCGCCCCCGATCAGGCCCGAGCCAGCGATGCGTGTGACCTGCTTTGTGGTCAGGTCGATGGTGTGGACCGTGCAGTAGTCGGCATCCGTGAGATAAAGGGTGTTGCCGTTGATTGCCAGCCCCGAGGGTGCACCAAGCTGCGCTGCGGCGCCGATGCCGTCCTGAAGCCCATATGCGCCGGGTGAGCCTGCAAGAGTGGTGACCGCTGCGGTGGCGAGATCGATGCTCCTGACTGTGGAGTTGTACCGATCGGCAACGTACAGCGTCGTGCCGTTGGTCGCGAGGCCGTCCGGCCCGTAGAACCGGGCGTTCGATCCAATTCCGTCCGTCGACCCCGTCTCCCCGATAGCGCCCGCGAACACGGACATGGCGCCGGAGCTTGTGTCCACCTTCCAGATCACGTTGTACCAGCTGTCCGCCACGTACAGGGACGTGCCGACCAGCACGACCCCGGCAGGCGAGCCGAAGGGCGCCGCCTTCCCTGCGACCGTCGTGACCGCACCGGTCAGCGCGAGGGGCGTTCCCTGGATGACCCCGCCCAGCAGTCCCTGTGCGCCGCTGGTGGCGGTGATCGTGTACTGCACAGGCGCACCGCTCGTCGGGGTCACCGTGTACGTGACCGGAGCGCTGAAGTCGTTCGGCGTGACGCCGCTCGCCTGCGCCACACCGTTCACCGTGACCGAGGCGGCCTTGAACTCGAAGCTCGCCACCAGGCCATCGAGGGGCACCCACTTCGGCACGGTGACAGTGATGAGGTGCGCGGCCTCATCCACTGTCGCGGTCACGTCCGTGTAGAGCTTCAGGTTCGTTGCTGCCGTGAACCCGAAGCTCCCGATGCTCTTGCTCTCCTCGTTCGCCACCTTGGCCTTGATCGCATCGAAAAGAGGGTTGGGGCAGGCGGTGAGTGCGAGCACGGCCACGGCGACGAGTGCGGCGGACACCCTGCGGCACATGCGGTTCATTGCTGGCCTCCCTCGTCCCACACCATCCTGCGGGCCGCGGCATCCGTGCTCACGGCCCGGGCGCTGCCGGTGCCCTGATCGGCGAGGTAGGCGAACTGGCTCGCGAGGCTGGGATTCAGTTTCTGCACCGTCGCGTACTGCGCGCGCGCCTCGTCGTACTTCTCCAGGGCCGCGTTCGTGCGGGCAAGTCCCAGCAGCGCGATGGCATTGCCGGGGTCGCGCGTGCTCGCCTTCTGGTAATAGAGCAGGGCGCTCCTGTAGTCGCGCGCCAGGAATCGTACGCTCGCCAGGTTGATGAGCGCGGGCACGTAATCGCCCATCCTGCTCGCCGCCTCGAACTGCGCGCTCGCCAGCTCGGTCCTGCCGAACTGGGCGTACATCACTCCGAGAGAGTTCAGCAGCTTCGGGTCGTTCTTCCTTTGGGCGATGTCCTTCTGGAGGGACGCAAGGCGGGGCTGGATCTCCTGGTCGACGAACCTGTTGAGTTCGGTCCGGTAGGCTGAGGCGATGGCCGGGCTCTCGGGCATCTTCACTGTGGTGGCGAGAGCGGGAATCTGGCCGACGGGCTCGTAGACCTGCCAGCTCGCCTGTACCGGAAGGAACTCCGCCTGGCCCTTCGGGTCGTACTCGCGCCACTCCCGAGCGCCGGCCTGCCAGGCGTCGAGGAACCTGTCCCCGCACATCGTCACCTCGACGGGCAGCCACACCTTGCCGTCCTTGACGATCAGGTCCTGGGTCCGGGAGAAGCTCTTCGCGATGCGATCGGGAGGCAGGTCCAGCTGCACCGCTGCGTAGATGTGGCCCGGCACGGTAATGAAGGCGGTTTGGGCGCCCACCGACTGCAGCAGAGAGCAGTACAGGACCGTCAGGTCGTCGCAGTCGCCGGCCCCGTAGGCGAGGGTCTCCTGGGGGAACTGCACGGTGTCGAGCACCGTGCTGTTCTTGGAGACATCGCCGAATGGCGTGGTCGGATCGACGGAGTAGCGCTGGCCCTTGGCGCGCAGCGCCTCGTGCACCGCCATGGCCGCGGTGAACCACTTGTCGATCTGCCCGCTGGCGACATCGGCCGTAACGGCCACGGCGTTCTTGCCGAGTGTCAGCACGAGCGGGTCGTTGGGAGTGACGAAGGTCGCGGCCTTGCGCGAATCCTCCCAGGTGATGTTGTTGCGGTTGTTCAGGCGCAGCGTCTGCGTGAACTCCCGGGTGTAGGGCGCGCCTTCGAAGAGGAAGTTCACCGTAATCTTCCCCGAGACCTTCGTGGCCTCCGTGATCTTCAGGACCTGCTCCGAGAACAGCGCCTTGACGTCGACCGCCTGCTCCGCCCCTGCGTCGAGCTTCGCCGCGGTCAGCAGCCGGGTGGGGTTGTCCATGTAGCTTTCCACGAAGAAATCGACCGAGACGTCGCTGAGCGCCGCCTTCTCGAGATTGTGCAGCCTCACGACGCCGAAGGAATTGGAGTCGTAGAGCTTGAACAGCGCGGGGAAAACCGGTGCGAGGTCCGCGGAGAGGAGCTCCAGGCCCTTGATGGCCCTCGGTGTCGGGGCGGCTCTGGGCTTTGAGATGGGGAACCGGACCCCCGAGTGAAGGGAGAGCGCGAGGCCTCCGCGCAACCCGATTTCCCATGTGTAGGATGCGTCCAGCCCAAGGCTCATGAGCTGGCTGAGCGCCCAGGCGAGCTCCACGCCGCCCTTCACGAATGGCGCGCCACCCTGGCCGCTGCCGTCGGTGATCATGCCGTAGCTGTAGCCGCCGACGATGTAAGGGGAGATGTGCAGCGAGGGAAGGAGCTTGAGCGGCACCGAGATGCCGGCGCCTGCGTGCAAGAGGCTCAACGCGTCGCGTGTCCTCAGCGGCACGTACTCGTAGCCCGCCGAAACTACGGGGGAAACGACCGGCAGCAGCGCGTCGATGCCTGCGGTAAGCTCGGCTCCGGCACCGAAGGAAAAATATGCGGCGTTCTCGCCGAGGGGGAGGCTCGCACCCGGGGAGAGGCGAATGGACAACTCGGGCACCGACTGGCCGAAGGCCGCAGTACGGAGCGCAAACAAAATGACGGTGAAGGTCATGCCATAGGTCCGCATATGTCACCTCCCTGACAGTTGGTGCGAATCTATCCAACGGTGAAAAGCGTGGTAAGTGAAATATACTACGAATTCAGTAGGACCTCCAGAATGAAAGTTCCTGTTTTGACACTTTCTGCTGTGCCCGCGTCCCCACCGGCTGATGCGGAACTTGCCCGAGGCCTGCCGCCTCATCAGCGGCCTCCGTTCATTGACAGGGGGCCTGAGAAACCTCTATCTTGGGACAGACTTCGCAAGGGGAGGCACGTCGTGGTGAAGCTCGATCCAGTACTCTTGAAAAAGAATCAGCACTCCGAGATCTCTTCCTACCTCATCGCGGCGGATGAAATCGAGAAGAGCCTTGGCCGCAACCGTGAGGAGCTCGCGCGCCTGGCCCGAGTCCTGAAGGACTATGCGCCCGACCGCATCCTGCTGCTGGCGAGCGGCGCCTCCTGGGTCACCCTCTACACCGGCTTCAACTTCCTGCAGACCTGCACCTCCCTGGGCGTGACCCACCGCTACGGTCCAGAGTTCCTTGTTGACGAGCCCCGCGAGCACGCGCGGGGACGGACGGCGGCGATCCTCGCCTCCTACTCAGGCAACACCGCTGACACGGTGAACGCGGCCCGCGCCTGCCGGGAGCGGGGTTACCCCACGATCGCAATCTGCCGCACCCGCAAAGGAAAGCTCCTGGAGCATGCCGATCACCTCATCACCTACGAGTCGGTGTGCCTGTACACCTCGGCCATGGCCAACCTGCTGTGGCTGCTGGCCGAGTACGCGGAGCTGAGGGGGGAGCGCGCCGAGGGATCACGCATGAAGAAGGAACTGGAGCAGCTGCCCGGAAAGTTCCGCGCGTGCCTTGCCAGGAGCGAAGAGGTGGCGGCTGAGGCCATCGAGCGCCTCAAGGACGACACCTTCTTCTACGTGCTCGGCGACGGCGCCGTGTGGGGACTTGCCTACCAGTACGGCTACACAAACTTCATGGAGTACGCGAAGATCCACGCCGCCTGCCTGCGCAGCTCGGAGTGGCGCCACGGACCGCTCGAGGTGCTGCCCAGCTCACCCGCCATGGTGCAGTTCGTCGGCACCGACCCCTCGCGCGAGTACTCCCTCGCAACACAGGCCTACTGCCGGTCGCGGGGAGCGCGGCTTGCCGTGTTCGACAGCAAGGACTACTTCGACACCCACCCCGTGCTCGCGCCCTTCGCCCTGCACACGGTAAGCCAGCTGTTCCTGATCTCGTACTGCACCCTGCACGGCCGCGACATGGACGCCTACGGAGAGATGCACATCAGGCCGTACCTCCCCGGCGAAACCTACTTCTGAGCGGGAAGCCGGGGCGCTCCGCCTATTCCCCCATGATCTGGAGCACCCAGGTGCGCTCCTGGGGGCCGTCCAGCTCGACGAAGTAAATTGTCTGCCGGGCGCCCCTGACCAGGCGGCCGCTCTCGATCGGAAAGAAAACCTCGAAACCAAGCAGGGCCCCGCGCAGGTGTGAAGGCGCATTGATGGCCATCTGCCCATCCTCGTGCAGGAACCGGGCATGCCGGTAGGTGCGGCCCTCGGGCACCAGGCCCTGCAGGCAATCGGCGATGTCCTGCTCCAGGTCGGGAAGCCCCTCGTTCACAGTGAGCCCGGTCGTCGTGTGCAGGGACAGGACGAACGCCGTTCCGTCGCGCACGCCCGCCGCCTCCACTTCGGCCAGCACCTGGGGGGTGATGTCGATGAGCTCGGTCTCGTGATGGGTCACGATCGTGAACCGCTTAAGGATGCTTTTCATAGAAGCTCCTCGGCATTCTTGCGAGCGATGCGCTCCCGCAGGGAGGGACTGAGCGGCAGGGCAGCAAGGCCCCGGACGGTGCGCCGGATGTCCGCCCGCGGGTAGTTCGAGCCGAACAGGATCTGACGGGGCAGGCTTCGCTCGAGCACGTCCAGGCCGATGCGCTCGGCCAGCACGTGCCGCAGCGCGTCCGCGGGGGTGCCGCTGTACACGATCGAAGTGTCCAGGTACACGTTTCTGTACTTCAACGCCACCAGGAGCGCCTCCTCGACCCAGGGCCAGCCGCAGTGGGCGATGACGATGCGAAGGCTCGGGAACTCCTGCGCGACCTCTTCCAGCGCGAGCGGCCGGGCATACTTCGACTGTCCCACCAACGACCAGCTCAGCCCGCAGTGAATGAGCACTGGGATGCCCAGCTCGGAGCAGGTCTGGTACAGCGGCCAGGCCAGATTCCGGTCGTCGATGTGGAAGCGCTGCAGGGCCGGGTCCAGCTTCAGGCCTTTCAGCCCCAGGCCGCGCACCGCCTTCTCCAGCCGGCGCGGCGCATCCTTCGCGCCCGGGTCCACCGAGGCGAAGCCGACGAAACGCGGGTTTTTCCCTGCCAGCTCGGCCACCTGCTCGTTCGTCACGATTCGGCAGCCGTGCGCGGTCGTGCAGTCCAGGGGCAGCAGCACGGCGCGCCCCACGCCGGCCTCGTCCATCTCGGCCAGGAAGACCTCCAGGGGCTGGGCCGGGAAGTAGAGCTGAAAGACCTCCCGCACCGCGCGCTGGAGCGCCGGGTCGTCCCGCACCAGCTCCTTGACCATCACCGGATGGGTATGGAAGTCGATCATGCTCTTACCTCCTCGGATGAGGGGAAACGATCGCGCCTGCGCCCGATATAGAGCGCCGCTGTGGCCGCGCCGAACCGCATGCAGCCCTGGAGAGGTTCGCCGCTCTGTCGGGCGTGCAGGAAGCCGGCATTGAAGACATCACCGGCCCCGACCGTGTCCACCACCTCGACGGGCACGGCCTCCTGGCGGAAGACCCGGCGATCGCTCAGGGCAAGGCTGCCCCTGCCGCCCAGCTTGACCACCACGAGCTCGGGTCCAAGCGCTGCCAGCCGGCGCGCCGCCTCCTCTGTGTCGTCGCTGCCCGTGATGGCGCGGGCCTCCTCCTGGTTCGGAATGAAGATCGTGGTCTCGGCGAGCAGGGCGGCGAGGCCTGCCCGGGTTGCCGGACCCCAGCCGCCAGGGTCCCAGCCCGTGTCGAGCATCGTGGCCTTGCCCGCCCGGCGCGCGCGGCGGAACAGCTGCGCGCATCGGGGGAGCGAAAGCCCCGGCCAGCTGAACACCCCGAGCAGGCAGACAAGCTCGGCGCGCTCGATCAGCGCCCACCCGCGCTCGATCACCGACTCATCGGCCGTGTTCAGGCAGGCGAAGTCGGACACGAAGGCGCGCTCACCGTCCGGCCGCACGGCGGCGACGGACAGGGCGGTCCGACCGCCCGCGACCGTCTCGAGGCCCTTCGTGTCGACCCCGCGCGCCTCGAGGTCTCCCCGGATCTGCGCCCCCCAGGCATCCTCGCCAACGCAGCCGATCACCGACACGGGCTCTCCCAGCGCGCGAAGGGCGAAAGCGGTGTAGGTGGTCTGCCCCGAGGACACCAGCATATAGTCGTTGCCCGCCACCTCCTGCCCCCAGGCCGGAATGTGCGGCACGCCCCGGATGATGAGATCGATGCAGAAGTTGCCGATCAAGCAGGCGCTCATAGGCTGCGGCCATCCTACCGCGCCGGCGGGCAGGGATCAAGGAGAGCGGCCCGACAGCCGTCCGCTGCAACTTGACAGCGGGCGCAGTGCGTATCTCAATAGCCATATGCTTGCAGCTATTCTCCATGGTACGAGGGACCTGCGGGTCGAGTCGGTCGCCGACCCGCGGCCCGCCTCCGACGAGGTGCTCATCCGTATACGGGTGTGCGGTGTCTGCGGCACGGACAACTCGCTGTACAAGGGCGAATACCCCGCCCGCTGCCCCGTGGTGATCGGCCACGAGTTCGCGGGCGAGGTGGTCGAGACCGGCGCCGCGGTGAGCGGTCTCGCCGCCGGCGTGCGGGTCACCGCGGACCCCAACAAGGTGTGCCACTCCTGCATCTACTGCCAGTCCGGCAGCGAGCACCTGTGCGAGTCCTCCAGTTCCATGGGGGTGCACCGTGACGGGGCGGATGCGGAGCTGTGCGTCATGCCGGCCACGAACGTGTACCGCATCCCTCCCGGCCTGAGCGACGAGGAGGCGGCGTTCACCGAGCCTCTGGCCTGCGCCGTGCACGGCGTGGACCTGGCCGGCGTGAGGCTGGGCGACACCGTGCTCGTCGTCGGCGGAGGCCCGATGGGCAACCTCATCGCCCAGTGCGCGGCGCACGCCGGGGCGGCGGCGATCATCGTGAGCGAACCGATCGCCCTGCGCCGCGAGCTGGCCCGCGAGCACGGGGCGACGCACCTGATCGACCCGACCGGCCAGGACGTGGGAAAGGAGCTGAAAAAGATCCGGCGCATCGGGGCGGACGTGGTCTTCGAAGTCGCGGGCAACAGCGCGGCCCAGGCCGCCTGCATCCCCCTGGCGCGCAAGGGCGGCACGATCATGTTTTTCGGCGTGAGCCCGCAGGACCGCCTCATCCAGGTCAATCCATTCGTGATCAACGAGAACGAGCTGAAGCTGCTGGGCTCCTACAACAACCAGTTCGCCACGGGCCGGGCGCTGGAGCTCCTGGCGAGCGGAGCCGTGCGGGTCAAGAAACTGATCTCCCACCGGCTGGCGCTGAAAGATTACCTGGAGGTGTTCCGCCTTTTCGGGGGGAAGGACACGATGAAGCTGATGGTGAGCACGGATTAAGGAAGGCGCGGATGGCAAACGCAAAGAAGCTGGCTGGGGTCATCCCCGCTCCCTTGACGCCAATGAAGGAAGACGGGGCCGTGGATTTCGGGCTACTGGAAAAGCAGATCGAGTACCTGGTCGCCAGCGGCGCCGACGGGCTTTTCGTCAGCGGCACCACGGGCGAGGGCGCGTACCTGAGCACGCGGGAGAAGGTGGAGATACTGAAAACGGCCAGGAGCGTAGCTGCCGGGCGGGTTTTTCTCTGCGCCGCCTGCATCCAGCCCTCCACGCCCCAGGTGCTCGAGGAGCTGGAGGCGCTGCTTCCCCTGGAGCCCGACTACGTGGTCGCCGTTGCCCCCTACTATTACGCGGTGCCACAGGAGGCGGTGCGCGAGCACTTCCAGGCGGTGGCCCGCCGCTCCCCGGTTCCGCTCATCCTGTACAACATCCCGCAGTGCACGCACAACCCCATCGCCCTGGACACGGTGCTGGAGCTGGCCCGGGAGCCCAACATCGCCGGGATCAAGGACTCTTCCGGTGACTTCGTCTCCTTCAGCCGCGGCATGGCTGCCGGAACTCCGCATCCCTTCTCGTGGATCATGGGAGAGGACTACCTGGACGGCGCGGCCATGCTGGCAGGCGCCGATGGCATCGTGACCGGGTTGAGCAATGTCTGGGCAGGCTTCCACGTGGCTCTGGTGCGCGCGGCGCAGGCCGGCGACAGGGAGGGGGTGCTGGCCAACCAGGCGAAGATCAATGAGCTGTATGGCATCCACCGTGCCGTCGGGGGCAAGGGCATACCAGCGCTCAAGGCCGGGGCGGAGCTGTTCGGCCGCTGCACGCGTCGCATGCGCACGCCCGCCCTCACCCTGACCGGCGAGGAGGCCGCGCTCGTGCGCGGCGTGCTGGAGAACCTGCGCCTGCTGTAGGGCGAGGGGTGGACGATGCGACAAGACATCCTGGCGGCGCTTCACCGCCGAGCGCCGCGGCGGGTTCCCTGGACGATCCATCACGAGCTGCTGCCGAGGGGCAGCCTCGAGCGTCGACTCCGCGACCAGGGGTTGGCGATCGTGGACAAAGGAGTGCGTCCCTACCGGGAAGGCAACGGGCGGGTGACGACGGAGGAGCGCCAGGGCTGGGAGGGCGACGTCCGGCTGATCCTGAAAAAGTGGCACACCCCTCAGGGGGACCTCTTCGGCCGGATACGGGAGGGCCCTGATGGAAGCCTCTGGACTGAGCAGTACCCCGTCAGGAGCGCGTCCGACTTTCCCCCGCTGGAATACATCAGCGAGGACACCGAGTACAGGGCCAACGACGAGGCAGTTGCGGCAGCGCAACGAGCCATGGGCGAGGACGGCTTGGTCCTGTGCCGCATGATGCGCTCGCCCATGCAGCGCCTCTTGACCGAATGGATGGGGACCGTGGGGGTTTCCTACGCCATGGCCGATGACCGAAAGGCGTTGGACCGGCTGGTCGCCCGCATGGCCGCCAAAGATGAAGAAGCCCTGGCGATCGCTTCCCGATCACCGGCCGAAGCGCTCTGGAGCGCTGAAAACGTGACCGGGGATATCGCCGGACCGGAAATGTTCAGTCGGTATCATGCGCCGTACTATGAGCGGGCCGCGGAAATTCTTCGGCCCACTGGAAAGCTGTATGGCGTTCACATGGACGGCCGCCTCCGATCCCTGAAGGAAGCGATCGGGTCAAGCGCCCTGGATTTCGTCGAGGGTTTCACGCCTCCGCCGCTCGGCGACCTCAGTCTGGAGGAGGCGCGGGCCGCCTGGCCTGACAAGGCGATCTGGCTGAACATTCCGGGGAACCTCTTCCTGGGCGACGACCGCGAGGTGATCCGCGCCCTGCAGGATCTTCTCCGGCGGGGAATGGCCGCTGCAGGTTTCCTGCTCACCCTGACCGAGGAGTTTCCCGACCCTGAGCGCAGCCTGCTCCTGGTGGCCGAGGCGGTGGCCGGCTACGAGGCCGCGAAACATCTTGACACCTCCGAGAGGCCGGGGCTATAGTCCGTATATGCGAACGGGGTTTGGAACCCTGAACAACCATGAATGAGGTCCGTTCCGTCCGCCGCGCCATACGAATCCTCGAAGCCTTTCGCGAAGGCTCCTCCCCCACGGTGACCGAACTCAGCCGAACACTCAAGCTGCCCAAGAGCAGCGTCTACGAGCTGGTTTCGACCCTGGCCGCCGAGGGTGTGGTACGAAAAGAGGCTTCTTCAAACCGCTACCGGCTGGGGCTGCGGCTGGTCGAGCTGGCGCGGGCGGCCCGCCACGATCTGGACGTGTGTCAGGTCGCCCACCCCTTGATCGAGAAGCTGCGCGACGAGCTGAACGAGACCGTGCAGCTCACGGTTCTGGACGGTGAGCAGATCCTCTACATCGACGGCTGCGAGTCCTCCCGACAACTGCGGACCTTCTACGAGCCCGGGGATCGGGCGCCGCTGTACTGCACCGCCCTCGGAAAAGCGATTCTCGCCAACCTGCCGGCCCGGGACAGCGAGCGCATCCTGCGGCGCAAAGGCTTGCGGGCCTTCACGTCCAGGACCCGGACCGATCCCGCGGCCCTGCGCCGCGAGCTGGCCCGGACCGCCGCCCGGGGGTACAGCATCGATGACATGGAGCACGAGGAGGGCGTGCGCTGCGTGGCGGCGCCGATCCGCGACCGCGAGGGCCGCGCGTTCGCCTCGGTCAGCGTCTCGGGCCCGGCGCACCGGGTGAGCCCGAGCCGGGACGCGGAGATCGCCCGGCGGGTCATGGCGACCGCGGAGGAGATTTCGCGGCGGCTGGGGTACCAGCCCGCCGCTTCCAATCCTGTACGAAAGGAGGTGGAGTAGTTCAGGAGTTCGGTGCGATCCCGGCAGCCGTCGGCTGCCGTCAATTGAAATGAGGAGGTGGGAATCATGAACAAGTGGGCGAAGATTATCCTTGCTATGAGCCTCGTTCTGCTCATCGCAGGCGGCCTTTCCGCGCAGGAAAAGACATACACCCTGCGCTTCAACACAGTGGCCAGCCCCGCGGACGTGCAGGTTCAGGCCATGCAGAAGTTCGCGGATGTGCTGAAGACCCTGAGCGCCGGCAAGATCGACGTGCAGATCTTCCACTCGGGGCAGCTGGGCGACCAGAAGACCGCCCTGCTGGGCGTCATGAAGGGCTCCCTGGAAATGGCCTGCGACGCGAGCCCCTCCTGGTTCACCGACCTCGCCGCGTATCCTGAGATCGGCGCCCTGGAGTCGGCCTACCTCTACCGGGACATCGACCACATGTATCGCGTGACGCTGGGCCCCGTCGGGCAGGCCTACTGGGACGCCCTGGCCAAGAAATCCGGCATGCGCGTGGTGGATGTCTGGTACCTGGGCACCCGCGAGCTTACCCTGACCAAGAAGGCAGGCATCGTGAAGGTCCCCGCCGACCTCAAGGGCATCAAGCTGCGCATGCCCAACACCGAGGCATGGCTGGACGTGGGCCGGGCGCTGGGCGCCAACCCGACGCCGCTGGGGTTCGGCGAAGTGTACATGGGCCTGAAGACGGGCACGATCGACGGTCAGGACAACCCGATCCCCACCTCCTACGCCGAGAAGTTCCTGGAGGTGACGAAGTACGTGGTGCTCACCGACCACGTGATCGGCTACGTGACCCCTGTCATCAACGAGAAGCTCTGGCAGGAAATGCCCGAGACCTACCGCGTGTTCATCAAGCAAGCCATGCGGGTGGCGCGGTTCTGGATCAATCAGCAGAACCTTGAGCTGGAGACCACCCTCCTGGGCAAGGCGGCATCCGAATGGGGGATCGAGGTCGTGATCCCGGACAAGAAGGCCTTCATGGACAGCGCGGCCAAGTTCTACAGCGACCCCAGGTTCGATGCCAGGTTCGGCAAGGGGACGCTGGCCAAGATTCGTGCGATCGAATAGGCCGGTTTCTCACAAGGAGCGGCGGGCGCCCCGGGAGTCCCCGGGCGCCCGCTCTTCGTCATGTACCTGAAAGAACGCATGGCCCGCGGCGAATGCCTGCTCGGGGGTGGGGTGTACTCCGGCTCGCCCGAGATCGTGGAGTACGCCTGCCGCGGCCTGGACTGGATCTGGCTGGACGCCCAGCACTCCCATGCGGACTGGCAGATGCTGATCCACGTGGTGCGCGCGGCGTACGGGATTGGCGTGCCGGTGCTCGTTCGCACCTGGACCCATGACGGGGGCACCATCGAGCGCCTGCTGGACACGGGAGCAGAGGGCATCATCGTGCCCATGGTGGACACCCCCGAGCAGGCCCGGGCGATCGTCGAGCGCTGCTACTACCCGCCGCAGGGGCGCAGATCCTTCGGCGCGGTGCGGCCCGAGCGCATCGAGGAGGACGTCGCCGAATGGAACCGGCGCATCGTCACGGTGCTGCAGATCGAGACCCCCGAAGGGGTCCGCAACGCCGAGGCGATCGCCCGGGTCCCGGGCGTGGACGCGCTTCACGTGGGAGGGCGCGACTTGGCCCTGCGGTTGGGGCGGCCGGCGACCGAGTACAGCATGGCCGCGGCGGTGAAGGAAGAGCTGGAGTCGGTGGTCGCCTCCTGCCGGCGGGCGGGCAAGGCCGCCGCCGTGATCGCCTTCACCCCCGACATCCTGCGCGACTGCCTGGCCCAGGGCTACACGCTGATCTGCGCCGGCATGGACGTTGACCGCCTGGCGGAAGACTACCGCCGAGTGCAGGAAGCCTTCCGGCTTCTCGTACCGAGCTAAAAGGAATTGCGCATGCGCAAACTGGTGAACTTCCTCTTCGACATATTCGAGGTGTACCTCGCGGTGATCATCTTCTCCGCGCTGATCGTGAGCATCTTCCTGGAGGTGTTCTTCCGCTACGTGCTGAACAACCCCAGCCCCGAGCTGTTCGAGCTGTCGATCTACTGCTTCGTGTGGGTGATCTACCTCGGCGGAGCCCTCGCCACCCGTTACAACCAGCACGTGCGCTTCGACCTGATCTACCGCGCCCTGCCGGAAAAGGTGCGCCGGTTGATGGAGATCGCTTTCGACCTGCTCACCAATGGCGTGCTTCTGGTTCTCTTCTGGCCCGCCGTCCGCTACACCATCCAGATGTACCCGATCAAGGCCTCGGCCCTGCGAGTGCCCTGGACCTTCCTCCTCCTGGTATTCCCCATCTTTCTCGCCCTGGTGCTCATCCACAACTTCACGACGATCGTGAAAAACATCCTGCGCCTCACCGGCCGGGAGATCAAGGACGCGGAGGTGTTCCCGTGGCAGTAACCGTCTGGCTCGCCGTCTTCATCGTCATGTTCCTCATGGGCGCTCCCTACGGCTTCGCCATGATCGTGAGCTCGATCCTGTACCTAATCATCGGCAAGGTGGACATCACGAACGTCGTCGACATCATGGTCATCCAGTTCGAGAACAACTTCGTGCTGCTGGCCGTGCCCCTGTTCATCTTCTCCGCCAAGGTGTTCAACACATCAAAGCTCACCGACAGGCTGTTCAGCTTCGCCAGCGCGGTCGTGGGCAAGGCGCGAGGCGGCCTCGCACACGTGAACATCGTCAACTCCATGATCTTCGCCGGCATGTCCGGCTCGGAGATCGCCGACGTGGCAGGCCCCGGCGTGATGGAGGTATACGCCATGGAGAAGGCCGGCTTCGACAGGCCCTTCTCCTGCGCCGTCTCGGCAGCCTCCGCCACCCTGGGACCGATCATCCCGCCGAGCATCCCGATGGTGATCTACGCCATGCTCACGGGCACCTCGGTGGGCTACCTGTTCCTGGGCGGGCTTCTGCCGGGGATCGTCCTGGCAGCCTGCCTGATGCTGTGGACAGCCATCATATCCATCAAGCGCAAGTACCCGGTGGGCCGCTGGTACTCCCCGCGCGAGTTCCTCAAGATCCTTCTCAACTCCTCCCTCGCCCTCCTGGCTCCGGTGATCCTTCTGGGCGGCATCTACACGGGAATCTTCACCCCGACCGAGGCAGCCGGCATCGTCTGTGTCTACGCGCTGCTGCTCGGCGTGCTGGTGTACCGCAGCCTGGGACTGAAGCAGGTGTACAAAATCCTCATTGACAGCGTGGTGGCCGCCGGCTTCACCAGCTTCACCATCGGCGGGGCCTTCCTGTTCGGCTACGTGCTCGCCCGCGAGCAGATCCCGGCCAAAGTGGCTGAGCTTTTCATCGGCATGGGCATCACCAACACGCCGGCCCTGACCATGCTTTCGATCAACGTCCTGTTCCTGATCCTGGGCTGCTTCATCGACGTGTCTGCCTCGCTGCTGATCGTCGTGCCGATCGTCATGCCCCTGATCAAGGCGGCGGGCATCGACTTCGTGCACTTCGGCGTCGTGGTTGTCCTGAACCTGATGATCGGCCTGTCCACCCCGCCCTACGGGGAGGCGGCGTTCATCATATCCCGGGTCACCAACACGCCCCTGGGCGCGGTATTCCGGGAGCTGATCCGCTACATCATTTTCATGATCCTGGCCCTGTTCCTCATCGGCGCTTTCCCCGACATCGTGCTGCTGATCCCGCGCCTGGCAGGCTACAAGGGGTAGGCGCCGTGAAACTAGATTTCGCATTTGTCGAGTCCCTGTACAAGGGAATGGAGGAATCCGTCCGGCAGGCCGTGGACCGTACTGTCGAGGCGGTGGTGGCCGCGCGCCGCGGCGGCGGCAGGGTCGTGGTGGTGACCGGCAGCGGCCCGAACATCCACGAAGGGGTCACCACGCTGATCGCCGAGCTGATCCGGGCCGGCATCGTGCAGGGGATCAGCACGAGCTCGGCCGTGGTGGCGCACGAGATGGCGGGCGGCCTGGACAAGGTGCACAGGGTGGACGGGCGGAAGCTGGGTCTGCGCGAGGAACTCCTGCCCAAGGGCGGCCTGTTCGAGCTCACGCTGATGAGCCCCGAGGCCGAGCGCATCGTCAGGCAGGAGATGAGCCTGGACGAGGACCTGCTCCGCCGGGTGCGGGAGGCGCCCGGGGAGGTCATCATCAAGGCGGCCGGCAACATGGGCTATCCCATGGGCCTGCGCACAGAACGGCTGGCCCGGGAGGTCGAATCCCTGTCCCGACAGCACGGCCTGCCATTCGAGCGGGTGGCCGGCCTGGGCGCCGACCCGCGCACGATGATCGGCGCCGCAGCCGCCGCCGGCGCGCCGGCGCTGGTGTCCGTGCCGCAGCTGGTGGGCGGCGGTGCGGTGGGAATGGCGATCGGCGACTCCATTCCACTCAAGCAGCGCTCGGCTCTTATGGCCCGTATGCTCGAAGAGGCCGCGGTGATCATCGAGAGCGGAGTGGCCCTGACGCAGGAGATCCATGACGGACCGCTTGAGACCTACACGGGCCACGGCATCTGGGCCGGCTGGGAAGGGGGCCGCACCTACAGCCTGCAGGGCAAGACCCTCGTGCGCATCGACCTGGACCCGAACCTCGAGAAGGTCTGGCAGATCGAGAGGAGCGGGGGCAAGGTGCAGCAGTCCATCGACAAAGGCCTTCCGAAAACCAAGACCTTCAAGGTTCCCTTCCGCATGGAGATGTCCGGCTTCGCCCGCCTGGAGAGCTCCATTCCGATCGTCGCCGACCTCGGCGTGGTCTGGCCCGTGATGGCATGGCGCGCCGCAGAGGCGCTGGGCGTCCGCCTCGAGGTTCTCTCCTACCCCCAGGAGTCGCCTCCGGGCAGGCAGATGCGCGAGTGGATCGTCGAGAACGTGGGCGTGCTGGACAGACAGCGGATGATCGCCCGGTTGAAGGAGATATCGGGATGAGAGTCGTCGGCGTCATCCCCGCGCGCTACGCCTCCACGCGCCTGCCCGGCAAGCCTCTGGTGGACATCATGGGCAAAACCATGATCCAGCACGTGTACGAGAACGCAGCCCGGTCGAAGACCCTGGAACAGCTCATCGTGGCCACTGACGACGAGAGGATCATGGCGGTCGTGGCCGGCTTCGGCGGCCGGGCGGTGCTCACTTCCCGGGACCACAACACCGGCACCGACCGGGTGGCCGAAGTGGTCCGCGGCCTGGACGTGGAGGTCGTGGTCAACATCCAGGGCGACGAGCCGTTCGTGCGCCCGGGGATGATCGACGAGGTCGTGCAGCCCCTGCTGGACGATCCCGATCTGCCGATGTGCACCTCCATGCACGAGATCACCGACAAGGAGGACTTCGACAACCCCAACGTGGTCAAGACGGTCGTAGACCTGGCCGGCAACGCCTTGTACTTCTCGCGCTCCCTCGTCCCGTATCCGCGCAAGAGCGAGGGCCACCGGGCGTTCGAGCACATCGGCATGTACGCCTACCGCAAGGATTTTCTCATCAAGTACGCCGGCCTTCCGCAGACTCCCCTGGAGAAGCTGGAGTCCCTGGAGCAGCTGCGCGTGCTGGAGCACGGCTACCGCTTGCGCGTGGTCGAGACCCGCCAGGACTACATCCCCCTGAGCGTGGACACGCCCGAGGACCTCGAGCGGGCCCGGGCCCTGGCCCGGCAGCGCGGCTGAGACCCGCCCATGATCGGCTCTCCGCTTTTCCGTGGACCTTTCGCCGCCATGGTCACCCCGTTCACTGACGACGGGGCGGCCGTTTCTGAGGCGCGCCTGCGCGCCTACTGCGATTTCCTCATCGAAAGGGGGATCAGCGGGCTGTTCGCTTTCGGCACCACCGGGGAGTGGACGCTGCTCACCGAAGCCGAGCGCGCCGACGGCGCCCGGATCCTCGCGAAGCAGGCGCGCGGGCGCGTGCCCGTGATCGTGCATGCCGGTGCGCATGCAACCGAGCAGGCCGTTCGCCTGGCCATGGGAGCGCGCGAGGCCGGCGCGGACGCGGCGAGCCTAATCAGCCCACCCTTCTTCCCCCTGGACGACGCCGCGCTGTTCGATCATTTCACGACCGTGGCCCGCGCGGTCGCCGGTTTCCCCGTGTTCCTGTACAACATTCCCGAGTTCGCAGGCAACGATCTCTCCCCCGCGCTGCTCCTGCGCGTGACGAAGCAGGCGGACAACGTGATCGGCCTGAAGTACAGCGGGGACAGCCTCAATCGCTTTCGAGAATACAGACGCACGATGGGGTCGGGCTTCAGCCTGTTCAACGGGAATGACAGCCTCGCCCTGCCCGCTTTGCACGAAGGAGCCGACGGCCTCGTGTCGGGCAATGCCTCGGCCCGACCCGAACTGCTGGCTGCCCTGTACGCGCTGTTCCGGGACGGCCGATACCGGGAGGCCGCGGACACGCAGCGCGAGCTGGATGACTTCATCGCAGCACGGGATTCGAGCTGCGAGCTTTCAAGCTTCAAGGCCATTCTCGCCCACCGGGGCGTGCCGGTCGGGGATGTGCGCCCTCCGCTGAAGCGCCTGAGCGCGGAAGGCAGGGCGGCGCTGAGGAGGCTTCTGCCATGATCGTCGACACCCTTTCCAATGCGAGCCGCTATCGCGGACTCAGCCTCCTGCTGGACCGGGCCCTGGAAGCGATGGAGCGCCTGGTCGCCCGGCCTCCCGCGGACGGGCGGCACGAGCTGGCAGGCGCTGATATCTCTGCGAGCCTCTCCTCCTATGCGACCGACGACCCGGCTGCCAAGGGGTTCGAGGCCCACAGGCGATACATCGACATCCAGGTCGTTCTGCGCGGCAGCGAGACGCTGTACTGGGCGCCGCTCGCCTCGCTTGAGCCTCAGGGAGAATACTCGGAGGCCAAGGACATCGCATTCTATGCGGGACCTGCAGGCCTTGCGGTCCCCCTGGAGCCGGGGTGGTTCACTGTCCTGTTTCCCCAGGATGCGCACAAGCCGGGCTGCCTGCGGGGGAGCTCTGCCCAGGTGCGCAAGCTCGTGATCAAGGTGGCTGTATGAATGGTGAGAGGGTGTTCCTGACCGGGGGGTCGGGAAGGATCGGGCGGCGCGTCGAGCGCAGGCTGCTGGAGAGGGGGTACGCGGTGCGCTCGCTCGTGCATCGCGGCCGGCCGCGGGGTCCTACCCACCTTGGCCTCGAGCTCGTCCAGGGCGACATCCTTGACCAGGAGGGGCTCAAGCGCCTTGTTCCCGGCTGCTCCTTCGTCGTTCACCTGGCCGCAGCATGGGACATGTTCCCTCCGGCAGTTCATGAAAAGGAAAACAACCAGCTCTTCGAAAGCGTCGTGCGCGGAACGTACAACATGCTGGAGGCTTCGTACGCGGCCAAAGGTCTCAAGTGCTTCCTCTACGCTTCAACGGATGCAACCTACGCCACTGGCCCGCGGAAGTTCGACGCTCCGATCACGGAGGACACGGAGCTTCAGCCCTCCAGGTTCTACGCCCTGGCCAAGATCGTCGGCGAGGAAATGTGCAGGCAGTACGGGAAGCTCTACGGCCTGCCCTGGCTCATCGTTCGCATCTGCTGGTGCCTTGACGTGGACGAGATCCTGCGAATCTTCCAGTACGACTTCTGGGAAGGCGGCCTGAGCACGGAGGACCGCGCGCGCCTGGCCACAATCCTGTCCGGCGGCAGGGGCGTCTTCGCCCCGCTGATGCCCGACGGCAGCGCAGGGGTGGACCATGTCTCCGACCCCGAGGACATCGCCGAAGGCATCGTGCTCGGGGTGGTCAATCACGCCGCCGGCCAGAAGGGCGTGTACAATCTGGCAGGACCTTCAAATTTCCGCTACCGGGAGCTGATCGAGAAACTGGCCGCGGACCTCGGCGTGCCCTGGGGCAGCGCCCCGGTCAAGGGCATTGAACCCTACGAGCTTTCTACCGATCGGGCCAGGCGTGTTCTGGGCTATGACCCGCAATACCCCGTCGAGCGCATGCTCGCCAATGCGGTGAGGTACGCAAAAGAGCACACGCGCTGAGCTGTCGCGGGGTGCCGCTACCTCACCCGCCTCAGCACGGTCACGCAGTTTGTGACAGCCGAACCGCCGACGTTGAACGAGACGCCAATCTGAGGCGCTTTTCGCGAAGGCGCCGCCCCGATCGGCTCTCCGACGAGCTGCTTGTACAGCAGGGCGTGCATCGAGACCCCGGTTGCCCCGACGGGATGGCCCTTGGCCTTGAGGCCGCCGGATAGGTTGACGCAGCACTGCTCATCGTCGCGGCTGAACCGGCCTTCCATGTAGTCATAGCCCGCACGCCCGTCGGCCGAGAGGCCAAGGGCCTCGGTGCACAGCAGCTGGTTGATCGTGAAGCAATCGTGCACCTCGGCGATGTCCACCTCAGCGACTGCCGCCCCGGCTTCGGCGAAGGCCCGGCGCACAGCCTCCTTCCCGGCGATCAGCTCGTGCATGTTCGCCCGAGTTGAGAGAGGCATACGCTCGTTCACGTGCCCGATGCCCGCGATCTCGACGACCTTGCCGGCGCGGCTCTTGCAGTCCTCGCTTCGCATGACCACGAGGGCCGCCGCCCCGTCGCTGATGAGGGAACAGTCGTGCAGGCGCAGTGGGTCGGCGATCACGGGGTTCTTGTCGGCAGGCAGGCCGAGGATGGCCTCGGCGGTCACGAGCTGGAGCCTGTCCGAGGGGCCGCCCTTTCCAAAGTGGGCAAGTGGGTTGTCCAGGCCGTTTCGATAGCCGAGGGCGGCAACGGTGGCGAGCATTCGTGCCAGCCGCTCGCCCGACAGCCCGTAGCGCGCCGCGTACCCCTTGGCGTACTCAGCGAAGAGGCAGGGGAAGGACTGTGCCTTGCCGCCCTCCTCGGGCCAGTACGAGCTGGTGGCCAGCGCGTGCGTGACGCCCTTCGTGTCCAGAAGGTTCATCTTCTCGACGCCGAGGACCAGTGCCGCACGGGCGCGCCCTGCCTCCACGGCGTAGACGGCGTCATAGAGGGCGACCGAACCAGAAGCGCAGGCGTCCTCGCAGCGGGTCATGGGCTTGAAGCGCAGCCCCTCGGGGTCGATTTCCAAGGCCATGGCTGCGATGTGCTCCTGGTTGGCGAAGAGGCCCGGCGCGCAGCTGCCGACCCACACCCCGTCGACCTCCTTCCCCGAGATGCCAGCGTCCCGCAGTGCGCCCTGCCCCGCCTCGATCATCAGCGCGTAGATCGACTTGAGGTCGGTCACCTCGCCCGTTTCCTTGTTCTTTTGCACGAAGCTCCCGAATTTGGTATTCGACGCTCCGACGATGCTGGCGCGGCTCATGCGTTCTCCTTTCCCTCGCAGAGTGCCCGACCTCTTCTGGAATTTCAAGGCGCGACCCACAGCGGCGGCCTGGTTCTGCCTGACGAGGCTTTCCTTGCGCGAATGTGAGTTCCGTTGTACTCTCTGACTCATTGCAGGAGAGTCCCCTGACCGCAAGGGAAGGGGTACCGAAGGGGCAAGTCCCGAAAGCGCGGGACGAATCTCTCAGGTACAAGGGCAGGGGGAAGGCAATCTCGACCGGACTGCCTTCCTCTTTTTTTTCGCCCGGGGCGAAAGGAGAATCCCATGCCGCTGCTGTCCAAGAGGATCGGCCTGCTGGATACGGAAAACGCCTTCAAGATCGGGCCGAAGATCAGGGCCATCGAGGCCCAGGGAAAGAAGGTGATCACGTGCAACCTCGGGGAGCCGGATTTTCCGGTGCCCGCCTTCATCAAGGAGGAGGTCAAAAGGCAGATCGACCTGGACAACACGCACTATTGCGATCCCCAGGGCATCATCTCCCTGCGAAAGGCAGTGGCTGGATATTTCGGTGAGACGCGAGGCATCACGGCCGATCCGCAGAGGGTCGTCGTTTTCCCGGGGGCGAAGCCTCCGATCGGCCTCTGCCAGGAGGCGTATTGCGACAGCGGCGACGAGGTGATTTATCCCAGTCCCGGCTACCCCATCTACGAATCCTTCATTCGGTACGTAGGGGCGAAACCCGTGCCGATCCACCTGAAGGAAGAGATGGGCTTCACCCTGTCGGGGGCCGAAATTGCCGCCGCCATCAGTCCCCGAACGAAAATGATCTTCCTCAATTTCCCGTCAAATCCCACCGGGGGTGTCGCCTCGCGGGAGCAGTTGGAGGAGATCGCGGGTGTGATAAACGCGAAGTGCTCTCCGGAGGTGCGCATTTACTCGGACGAGGTATACGAAAACATCCTCTTTGACGGGTCACGGCACCAGAGCATCATCTCCTTTCCCGGCATGGAAGAGAGGACCGTCCTGGTCAGCGGAGCTTCGAAGAGCTTCTCCTGGACCGGCGGCCGCATCGGCTGGGCCCTCTTCCCCACGACGGAGGAAGCGGAGGTTTTCAAGAACCTCAACATCAACTATTTCTCCTGCATCCCCGCCTACAATCAGGAA
>Ga0315293_10001111_pt1 | contig 26075 bp, 22 predicted proteins | sample YL17G13_20_MG_FD_203071 | JGI IMG/M metagenome (GOLD analysis project Ga0315293, IMG submission 203071) | Sediment microbial communities from Yellowstone Lake, YNP, Wyoming, USA - YL17G13_20 | ecosystem: Environmental > Aquatic > Freshwater > Lake > Sediment | place: USA: Wyoming | collected...
CATTACGGGGATGGGTTAGAGAAGTTCGAGCCGAATGACCTCAATCATGCCTTGGCTCCTTCGGCGAGTTGGCTGTCTAGACTTTCCGGCGACATAGTAAAGAGCGCGGTTGAATACTGCAAAATCAACAACTCGCTTCCTAATGAAGTGGAAGCCATTTTCGATCCTTTAACGGTGTTTGCCGAACAAGACGCCCCACCTGACCGCTATTCCGACGCGATCCACACCGAAGCAAAAATGGAATCGGGTACTTTTTCGTAGGAGCACCATTTCCTCCGAAACATTTCAGAGTCAGCCTGATCCACAATTTTACGATTTTTACTCTTTAATTGATCCTCAGTTCTACCCAAACCCTACCTTTTTTCAACCTCGAAATTTATCTCCCGAAATTTTCTTCTGGCAAGCAACGGGTGTCAACTCCATACGCTATCCGCTGTACACAATACAAGTGACGCGCGACACTAAGTGTCGGTTTTATTCTGGTTTCTCGAACGCAAGGTGCGGATGAGCGAGAACAAAAAGAGCGACAGAATCACCAGCCAGCTTATGGAAAGGAATATCCATCCTGCCAAAGTCATATTTGCGCCCTCCTTCTGCGGTGCCAGACCACCCGAACCAAAAACACCAAAAGCACGAAAAAGCCGAACAGCATCAGCCGCGTCGCAGCAATGTACCTGACATTTTCGGCGGGCACACCGCGCAATAGGATTGTAGGCACCCACTGCTGGACAAACCAGAAGCCGAGGATTAGCAACAGAAAGGCAGGCGTGACATACTTGATTATGAAGCGATAGGCTCGCGGAATCGTGATGTCGGAGCCGACGTGCATTTCGGTCCAGGCCTTTTCCATACCGAAGACCCAGCCGAAAAGAATGGTCTCGATGGTGGCAAACAAAACCAAGCAGAATGTGCCTCCCCAGAAATCAAGCTCATCAACAACTCCCCTGCCGAGCAGAAAGATGGCGGGCTGACACAAGATGAAAGTAGCGACGGCAAGAATTAAACAGGCCTGTTTTCTCGAGAGGTTAAACTCGTCCTCCAGAAAAGCAACCGCCGGCTGAGCGAGCGAAATGGAAGAGGTGATGCCGGCAAGGAAAAGGAGCATAAACCACATAAAGCCGAGGATGTTGCCGAAAGCCATCTTCTGCAGGACGAGCGGCATAGTAACAAAACCGAGGTTGAAAGCCCCCCCTGCGGCGATTTGGCTGATGGCTATGGGGCCGAAAAATGCGAAGGCGGCCGGAATCACGATGCTGCCGCCGAGGATTACTTCCGCCACTTCGTTGGTGGCAGCTGCTGTCAGACCCGACAGGGCGACGTCATCCTGCTTCGTAAGATAACTGGCGTAGGTGAGGATTACGCCTATGCCGCAACTGAGTGTGAAAAATATCTGACCTGCGGCGGCCAGCCAGACTTTGGCGTCTTTGAGGGCAGACCATTGGGGGTTCCAGAGATAACCCAGGCCGTTGATGACGTTGTAATCGGGCCTGGCGGGGTCGGGCGCACCCAGCAGGAAAACCCTCGCCATAAGGATAATCGCAAATACGAAAAGCACAGGCAGGGCATACTCGCAGGTCTTCTCAATGCCACCACTTATGCCCAGATAGACTATCAGGATATTCAGGATGAAAGTAACCAGGAAGAAGAAGTATGCTGTGCTGATGCCGTTGAAATACTCATTTTTCACCAGGCCCTGATAACCCTGAAGAAATGCAGTCATAGTTTGTTCGGCGGTGCAGCCGTTGTATTTACCCATGATGGCAAAGAAGCTGTAACCGAGCAGCCAGGACTCGATATAAACATAGTATATGAAAATGACGAGCGGGCCGAAGATGCCTATTACGCCGAAGTACTTTATGAACCTGTTCTTTTCCCAAAGGGTGTGAAACATCCCCGGTGCGGTGGAGTGTCCGAAGCCGCCGCCGAACCTGCCTATGGTCCATTCAATCCACATCAGCGGCAGGCCAAGGAGGAAAAGGGCAACAAAGTAGGGAATCATAAATGCCCCGCCACCGTTTCGCGCCGCCTGGACGGGAAACCGTAAGAAGTTTCCCAGTCCGATTGCGCTTCCCGCCACGGCCAGTATTATGCCGAGCTTACTTCCCCACCTTTGCCTCGCCATAACCTCGCTTACATTCTGTGTCGGCTATTTTTCTATTCCGAGCAGTTTCAGTGCATCGCGTTCAATGATGTTTTGAATGGTCCCCCGCGGGACCGTCGGCAGATTTGTATCAGCCAGGAGCTTGTTAAAGCCGAGCAGTGTCTCCATACACCGCTGAACATTGCCGGTCGGATAGCCGCTGCCAAACAGCAGTTTATCCATTACGCCGTGTTCGTGCGCCGCCACGACCATATTATAGACCTGCCAGACATTGTCAGGCTCAATCGTCAGGTCCGCATAGACATTTTCGTGCTTGGCTGCCAGACACAATGTCTGTTCGACGAACGGTATTCCCATTGTGCCGACGACAATCCTCAAAGCGGGAAATGTCCGTGCAATCTCATCCAGAAGATATGGCTGAGCATAATCCAGAACCGCATCGGGACGGATAGCACCTCCATTATGGAAAAAAACCGGCAGCCCAAGCTCACACGCCGATTCGTAAAATTGCATCGCCCTGCTGTGGGCCGGATGAAAACCGCAGGTCGAGCAGTAAAGAACCACACCCTTGAGGTCGAGCTTTTTGGTCAGCGATGTTACATTCTTGACACCGACGGCATCTTTCGTCGGGTCCACAAACGCAAAGCCCACCAATTTCTCCTGATGTCTAGCGACGTATTCGGATAATCTGTTATTGACATCCTCGCCATTGCGAAGCGCTCTCGCCTCTGCGAAGCGCTCCGGCGAAGCAGGGTCGGCGGAGCGAGGTCGGCCCGAATCTTCCGGCTCGGCTAATACTATACAGACATCCACTTTTTCTGCCGCTGTAAGATGCTCAGATGCTTCCAAACCGCTGTCGGCAGCGCTTATGTGTGTGTGGCAGTCAACTATCATACTCCAGCCTTTAATTGCTCGCCTTTGCGAAGCGCTCTGGCGGAGCGAGGTCGGGCCGCTGTCCATAGCGACCCCTGCAAGTGCGACTCATAATAGCCACGGAGATTTTCACCGTCAAGAGCAATTCTCGAGTCTTTTCTTGACCTGAAAGACCAGCGAATGTAATATGACCGTGATAACTCATCCTTCGACTCCTTTCAGTCGCTCAGGATGACCCTGAGCGAAGTCGAATGGGTCATACTTTGTGGCGATGAACCTTGTGGATTGTCCGGTTTGCAAAAATGCGATGATTACACTTGAACTTGCGGAGGTCGAGATTGACCACTGCATCGACTGCGGCGGTATCTGGCTCGACGCCGGTGAGCTTGAAATGCTGCTCGGCGAGCCGGAAAAATCCAGGCAACTGCTCGACTCATTCAAAATCGACTCAAACTGCATTGAAAAGCCGAGAAAATGTCCTATCTGCGACAAAAAAATGCAAAAAATCATCGTCGGCCAAGCACCTGTTCTGCTAATGGATAAATGCACTAAAGGCGACGGCTTATGGTTCGACAAAGGCGAACTCGGGAACATCATTGACAAGGCTCAACTCGACAAAGATAATAAAATCCAACAATTGTTAACTGAAATGTTTGGACTTGAACAAAGACGTCAATAAGCCTTATTGAAGGGAAAAGATTTATGACTGCACTAATCATTGTCGCTGTTGTTCTGGTTTTGTTGCTTATTATTTTTGTAATCGGAGTCTACAACGCCCTGATTGGGCTTCGCAATCAGGCAGACAACGCCTGGTCGCAGATTGACGTCCAGTTGAAGCGTCGACACGATTTGATTCCCAATCTTGTCGAAACCGCCAGGGGCTATATGAAACACGAGCGCGAGACCTTCGAAGCAATTACCAACGCCCGAAGCCGGGCTGTGGGTGCAAAGAGCGTCGCCGAGGCCTCAAAAGCGGAAGGCGCTCTCGGTGAAGCGCTGAGCAGGTTTATGCTGGTTGTGGAAAACTATCCTGACCTCAAGGCCAGCCAGAATTTCTTAGCCGTCCAGGAAGAGCTGGCCAGCACCGAAAACAAAATTTCATTCGCACGCCAGAACTACAACGACCAGATCCTGTTCTTTAACAACAAGATTCAAATGTTCCCTTCGAACACCGTTGCCAATATGTTCAACTTCAGCAAGCGAGACTTCTTCGAGCTTGAAGCTGCTGCCGAACGGGAAACGCCAAAGGTAAGTTTCTCTTAATCGGTTCAGACAATAATGTGGGAGTTAATCAGAGCAAATAAGAGAAACTCCGTTGCGCTGATGGTGCTTATGGCGGTGGTTCTTCTGCTTTTGGGTTTCTTTATCGGCGTGGGTTTTTTTGGACCGCGGGGCGGCTTCTTCGGCCTTTTAATCGCACTGACAATCTGGCTTGTCCTGACGCTGACAGGTTTTTCAAGCGGCGACCGAATTCTATTGGCTGCCAGCAGAGCAAAGCCTGTCACCCACGACGTTCATCCGCAGTTGTTCAATGTGGTTGAGGAGATGAAAATCGCCGCGGGTCTCCCTGCGATGCCAAAAATTTACATTATTAACGACCCCGCTCCAAATGCGTTTGCGACCGGCAGGAGTCCTCAAACCGCCTCGGTAGCAGTAACTGCCGGGCTGCTCGCCCGACTCAACCGCGATGAACTTCAGGGTGTCATCGCACACGAAATGAGCCACATACTCCACCGCGATATACTTTTCGTAACCCTGGCTGGAATAATGTTAGGCTCAATTGTTTTACTCTCAAACGTTTTTTTGCGAGGTATGTTCTACGGTTCAACGGCCGGAAGCCGACGAAGGTATTCAGCTGGCGGCAGGGGCGGCGGACAGGCTGCCGCTTTAATGCTGGTGGTCGCACTTATCGCTGCTATTCTCGCACCTTTGATGGCGTATCTATTATATTTTGCCCTTTCGAGAAAACGTGAGTACCTCGCTGATGCCGGCGCCGCCAGATTGACCCGTTATCCCGAAGGCCTCGCAAGTGCGCTCGAGAAAATCGCCAGCGACCCCTCGCCGCAGTTAGCTACCGTGAATAAGGTAACGGCCCCGATGTACATTGTTAATCCATTCAAAAAGCAAGGCCAGATGAAACTATCGGATTTGACCAGCACCCATCCGCCGATTTCCGAAAGGATAAAAATTCTGCGTGATATGGCACACGGCGCATCCTTTCGAGATTATTCGGATTCTTTCAGTAAAATAACACACAAAAAAACCGTCGTCCCCCCTGCTGCTCTGACCAAGGAGGATATCGCACTGCGCCAGGCTTCAGCCCAGGCAAAGAAGAAAGAGCTTCTCGAAAAGCAGTTCCGTCAGGTCGGCGACATTATGAGAAGAGTCAACGGCTTTATATTTTTGACTTGTGTTTGCGGCCTGAGGCTGAAAGTCCCGCCGAATTTCAAGGGCAATAACGTCATCTGTCCCCGCTGTCATAAAGTGCTTCCATTGTCAGCCTGATTGCAGCGAATGTTCGGATGTCTGCTGCTAACCGTCAACAAAAGGTTATCCGGCGAAGTATGCTGCCTGATAGTTTCCTAACCCCTCAATATCCTTAATCCTTGACGGTGGCTAAGGGATTTCGAGCGCCAAAATCAGGTTTATCCCAGAATCATTTGTATCCGGTTTCGAGTACAATACATTGTAAGCACTAATACTCCTCTACTACGCCTCTCCAGCCTCAGGCTCGGCCAACTTGGAGAGAGGGGGTAACAACTTGAGGCTGGGGAGGTAAATTTTTCAGGAATGGCCGCCGAGCCTACTTCGCCGAAGCAGCTACGAAGGCCAGGCAGGCAGCGATAAGGAATTCTACCTCATAATCCAGCGATTTTCCCCAAACAGCAGTTTGGCATCATACCTGAATGCCGGGTCACCACCGAGTTTGTAACTCAGTTCGAGGGTCTTTCGCAAAAAGACTTTGATAGGTTTTCCATTTTCGTCCTTAGCCACGGGATGGTCAAAGACAGCCGTCTCATTGCTCAGGCCACCTAAAAAAAGCGTTATGTTCTTGGCCTTGTCATCAAAATCTCGCCAGATAACCACGACATCTTTGGCGTTGTCGACACCCTGCAGTATTTTGCTGCCGGCATCCTCCAGAAGTTCAAGCAGAGGGTACTTCGCCTTGTGTCGGTTTTTTATCTGCTCGAAGACCGCCAGCGGCACACGGTGGCCGGCTGGTATAATCTCGAATGTGTCGGTCATCAGCTCGCACTTCGGATAAAAATCAACGTCACGCGCCGTATTATTGGTGAGCGTTAATATTATGTACCAAAACCGCTCAGGCTGCTCGTAATTACCGGCTCTGAACGTAATCTGCTCCGGATGTTCAAAGCGGATGTCGAACGTCCAGACGTCCGGCCCCGGCACAACAGCCGGCTCCGGCGCAGCACCGCAAAGGCATACCAGTGCCACAAGAATCCACAAGCTACCCCCAATAAAGCCCTTCATAGTATAATCCTTAGTGAAATCCGTATCTGTGGTTCATTCTAAAATCTTCGGACATCTTTGCATCCTATTTTAAGACAAAATCGCAGGATGTTCAAAATATTTTTCCTTTCACTGGGGGTCGCCGTAGGGGCCAATACTGACGTCGCTGTTGGCCGCACACAAAAGCAAACCAAAAATAGGTATTGCAAACCCCTCCTCAGTCTTTATAATACTCCACCCGAGCCAACGATAGCCGGTCGAAGGCGGACAAGAAAGGTTGAACGCTAATCAAAATTATCAGGGGAGCGAAGTTATTATGAGTCCAGTCGCAGGCTGTGAAATTGACCTGTTTGCCGAGGAGCTGCCGTCTATGGACGATATCCAGAGACTTTCCGAGCTCGTTCATTCCAGCGAAAGCAACACAATTGCTTTCAGCGAACAGGTAGAGGCGAATATGTCCCGGAGCTCAGCCAAAGCTCTTTTGGCGACCGGAATAGGCCTCTTTATTATCGGAAGAAACAACGAAGCGGTTGAAAAGCTGCAAAAAGCGGATGACTGTAAGGAAAAATACATTTACTTGGCCTTGGCGCTTCGCCGACTGGACCAATTCGAGCAGGCTATTGAAAATTTGCAGACCAGCCTCAAATACGAGGCTGACCCTCTAAGCGTAATGCTGGAAAAGGCTGCAACCTGTCGTTACGCTTCAAACCTTGACGCCGCGGAAAAAGAACTGAAGAAATGCGCGAATTTCCAGAATGTAAATGCTGAGTACCATTATCAGCTCGCGCGCCTGCGGGAAGCTCAGGGGCTCTACGACGAGGCAATGGAAAATTACAAGGTCGTTCTGGAGCTGTCTCCAAATCATCAAAGAGCGCTCTTCCATCTGGCCTATCGCTGCGACCTTCATGGCAATGAAGAAGCTGCCATAGACTACTACAAACAGATAATCTCGACTACACCCGTTTATGTAAATGCCCTGATGAATCTGGCTGTGCTCTATGAAGATACGGGCGAGTTTGACAAAGCATCCAAATGTATTGATAAGGTGCTCGAATTCCATCCAAACCATCAAAGAGCCGCCCTTTTCAAAAAGGACATCGAAAGCTCCAAAACTATGTATTACGATGAGGAAAAGGAGAAAAAGAAAACCCGCAGGACGCAAATTGTTGAGATGCCTATCTCCGATTTTGAGCTTTCGGTCCGGAGCAGAAACTGTCTTAAGAAGATGAACATTGAAACCATCGGTGATCTCCTGAAAATAACTGAAGTGGAGCTCATGTCGTACAAGAACTTCGGTGAAACTTCTCTTAAAGAAATTAAGATAATACTCGAATCCAAAGGATTACGTCTCGGCATGTTCATGGAGGAAGGTGAGCAGGCTCCGGCGGAAGTTTTTGACGCTGGTGGTGTCTCCCAAGGCGAAGACAGAGGGATTCTAAGCCACTCTGTAGACGACCTGCAGCTTTCCGTACGCTCGCGAAAATGTCTGCAGAAGCTCAAAATCCGAACTCTCGGAGACTTGGTACACAAAACGGAAGCCGAATTTCTCGGCGTTAAAAACTTCGGGGTAACAAGCTTAAACGAGGTCAAAAAAATCATAAGCGGCTTCGGATTGTCTCTGAGAACGCTGGATTAATCCGCCGCAGGCGGATTAAAAATCAGAAACCTAAAATCAAAACATCCTGCAGGTGTATTATTCCGGGTATTGTCAAGGGAGTCAAAGGAATCAAGAACGGATTCGCTCAACAACGCTGGAGGTGCTGCTTTGGAGCGGTAATTTCCCTGCTGCTGATGGCATTTCTCGGCTGTGCGGAAAGGCAGTTGGTCCGCCCGACACCCCAAATGGATGTTGACCAGCGCTTCTGGGTAAGGGTATTGCTTTTTGAAAATATAAAAGCCTGTACTATCAAAACACCCTCCGGTCTTACCGTTCTGGACGACCAAACGCAAACTACTTTGGCCTATCTCAATCAGTCCAACCTGCCCGTAGATGCAGCCGCCTCCGCCGGCGTGATAACAATCGGGGGGCAGGCATACAAGGCCGGTTCGGTAATCATCCTGCCTGACAACCCCCACATCTTTAACATAAATGACAGTGATTATCGCGGCAAACTACAGCTTACAGTAAATCCCGAGGGTAATTCTCTGACCGCAGTAAATCTTGTCCCGCTTGAGGCGTATTTGGCCAGCGTAGTAGGGGCAGAGATGCCCTCTTACTGGGAACCGGCAGCCCTCGAGGCACAGGCAATCGCCGCAAGGACATATTGTCTGTATATCAAGAAACGCTTTGGTGCAGGTCGCAGATGGGACCTTCGGCAAACCGCAGCGAATCAGATGTATCCCGGCCTCAGTGCAGAGTCAGCGCAAACGTGGAAGGCTGTCGAACGCACGTATGGCCAGGTATTGGTTTGCAGACAGCCTGACGGAAGCGAAGATATATTCCCTGCATATTACGGCTTGGCTTGCGGAGGCCATACTGAAAACAGCCAGAATGTTTTTGGCGATTCGTTTGAGCCGCTCAAAGGTGTTCCCTGCCCTTACTGCTGTGATGTAGTCAAGCCGGAGCAGTTCTTCTGGCCTATGCAGCAGTTCAGCAAGGCTTACGTCTCAGATGCACTGCTGCGAAGATATCCGAAGCTAAAGCAGCTCGAAGAAATCACAGACATCAAAGCCGCCCGACTCAGTGACTATGGAGGCTTTTCGCGTTTTACCATGGTCGAGCTTGCCGGTTCCAAAGGCAGCGACAATCTGCGAGCTGAAGACTTTCGCCTGACAATTGACCCGAATGGACGCAACTTCAAAAGCACAGTATGCCAGATAGTAAATCTGGGTGATAATTGGGGTTTTCTGTCCGGCAGAGGCTGGGGCCACGGAGTCGGAATGTGCCAGCACGGCGCGGAAGCTATGGCAAGAGCGGGAAAAAGCTCATACCAGATTCTTTCGTATTACTACCCAGGCTCAGGAATATTGACCCTTGCCTATTGACGAACTGGAAAAACAACAAACAGTCGATAACGGACTGAAGAGTCGCAAAATGGCTAACTTTGAAATCCTCTGTTCAGATTCCCGTTCCACAGCTCGTACAGGTGTATTGACAACGCCGCACGGCAGGGTCGAAACCCCTGTTTTTATGCCCGTTGGAACCATCGGTGCGGTAAAGGGCATCACACCCGAACATCTGAAACAAACCGGCACTAACACTGTCCTGGCCAACACCTACCATTTACTGTTGCGTCCGGGAGTTGAAGTAGTCGAAAGGTTAGGCGGACTGCATAAATTCATGGCATGGGACGGCCCGATACTTACCGACAGTGGAGGTTTTCAAATCTTTTCTTTGGCCGGCCGCCCAGGACGCATCCCTCAAAACCAAAACCCCACCTCCCTGGTTAGAGTCGATGATAACGGTGTCGAGTTTACAAGCCATGTGGATGGAACAAAGATATACCTTAATGCTGAGACTGTAACCGAGATTCAAAATCGGCTCGGCGCCGATATAATCACGTGTTTCGACCAATGTACACCGTTTCCTTCCGACCAGCCACAGTTGAAAGAGGCCGTTGAAAGGACCATCCGTTGGGCTCAGCGGTGCAAACAGACCCATTCCAAAGCCGACCAGATGCTCTTTGCCATTGTCCAGGGTTCGACAGACCTCGGTCTGCGCACGCATTGCGCATCGGAGCTGATTAAGATGGATTTCGACGGCTATTGCTTAGGCGGACTAAGCGTCGGTGAAAGCCACGAGGAGATGGTGAAGACCGTTACCCACACGACCGCCCTTTTACCGCCGGAGGCGCCCCGCTATTTGATGGGTGTTGGCACACCGGCTGACATCATCGCCGCTGTAGCCGCCGGCGTCGATATGTTCGACTGCGTCCTGCCGACAAGAAATGGCAGAAATGCGTTTGCTTTTACCGAAAATGGACACATACGACTGAGAAACAGCGCCTACATAGACGACCCACAGCCGATTGAGCCGCAGTGCCGCTGCTATTGCTGCACAAATTTCAGCAGGGCCGCTTTGAGACATTTTTTTAATATCGGCGAAATGCTCGGCCCTATTCTGGTTTCACTGCACAATCTGACCTTCTACCAGAGTCTGATGGCCAAAATAAGACAAAAAATACAGAGCGGTGAATTCGCCCACTGGGCATCCGAGCAGCTAAGAAAGTAATTATTGATTATTTGCTGCTGATTATTTAACATCTTACGGACAACTAAAATTCAATTATGAAGGGAACGTAAAATGAACAATGTATGGATATTGGCTCAGGCAGCCGGGGAAACCTCTTCGGGTATTACTTCCGCCCCCATAACGGCTGAGAAGACTACAACTACGACCATTGCCGCTGATGCAAACGCTCCTGTGGGACGGGAACCAGCACAAAAGCCTTTCATCCCCCCCATGCTTTTGTTCGGCTTGATGCTCGTCTTGTTCTACTTCCTTATTTTCAGAGGGCCACGAAAAAAACAACAAGAACACAAAAAAATAGTGCAATCACTGGAAAAGAATGACAAAGTAAGAACCATCGGCGGCATCATCGGAACCGTCGTCGATATTAAGGACGATGAGATTACCCTCAAAGTTGACGAGTCGAATAATACGAAAATAAAAGTCATATCCTCAGCAATCGGAGTGAATCTGTCGAAGGATAAATCGTAAATTAGTAGATGTGTGGATGCGCAGATGAGTGAACACATTAACTCATTTACGCATATACGCATCAACGCAATACGAGGAAGTTATGGGCAGGAATCTGGTGATAAAAATAACTTTAATTATCCTTTTAGTGCTCGCCAGCATTTTTTTCTGGCTGTTTTTCGCTCCATATGCTGTCAGAAAAGTACGAGTGTGGACACTTACAAGGGATATGACGGCTGGAACGCGTCTTGTCTATGAAATTGACACCGTAGGCCTAAGCGAGGGAGAAAAAAAAGATCTGTCGCAAAAAATGATAACCGTTTTAAGACGACGAATCGACCCACGTGGAACTCTACCAATTGTCTGGAGACCACAGGGAAACATCCGCTTTGAAATACAAGTATCTCCAGCAGCAGGCCCTTACGCCCCACAAGATGTCCAACGTATGTTAAAAGGAACCGGCATACTTGAATTCAGAGTATTGCCAACCACCGACCCACAAACAAACCCGGAACTGGATATCGATGAGATAAACCGCTCCGTCGAAACCCTCAAAGTAAAAGGGCCAAAATACGCTTCGGATGAAAAATACGTATGGTGTGAGGTGGAAAATATTGATGAATGGCACGTAATTGGTTCGGTCGTCGCACCGTTTGGCGATAAACATTACGTCCTATCAAGCAACAAAGAAAACGAGGTTTTGCTGCACACTCCAGGAGAAGAACAATGGAAGCTCGAAAAAGCCAGGCCAAGCACAGATCAGACAGGGCGAAGGGCTATCGACTTTACCCTGAATGAAAGAGGAGGAAAACTTTTCTACGACATTACCGGGAAAAATATCAACCGTCCTTTGTGTATTCTGCTCGATGGTGTCGCGATGTCAGCGCCAAACATTCGCTCAAGAATATCAACACAGGGGCAGATAACCGGCAATTTCACCCAGACAGAGGTTGCCGATATAGTCAACAAACTAAACGCCGGCTGTTTGCCAGCTAAATTGATAGAGCAGCCAATATCAGTAAAGGTAATCCAACCACCTAATAAAAATAGAAATTAACGGTTAATAGATTAATGGGTGTGATGGACCAAGCGTTAAAACTGATGAGGGTAGATATTCATAATATATGAACTACGCGACATGTAATACATAATACGAGGAAAGTTATGGGAAAAAATCTGGTACCGAAAATCATCTTGATTGTTGTTTTGATACTTGCAGCAGCCTGGGTTTTATATCCGCCCGGTAAAACCTTGAAGCCGGGTATAGACCTCGCAGGTGGTACAAGCCTTATCTATGAAATTGACACCCACGGCATGGCTGAACACGAAAAGACAGACTTGGCGCAGAATATGATAACTGTTCTGCGAAGGCGAATAGACCCCGCCGGCATCCAGAATCTCGTATGGAGACCGCAGGGAAATACCCGCTTTGAAATACAAATGCCTCTGGCAAGCGCCAAGGCGCGGGAAAAACGCTACAAGTACGAAAAAGCCATGAGCGAGCTGCTGGAGCAGAATATAAACCCTGCTGTAATCATGCGCTGCCTTGACAAACCCGCCGACGAACGCAAAACCGCCTTTGAGGGGTTTGCGAAGAATTCACCCGACAGAATGGCGATTCTCGAAGCCCTTGCCACCGCCTACGATGAAAACAAAGAACTGCGAAACAAGAGCGAAGACCTTGCCACAAAACTAAAAAGTGCAGAAGATAAGCTCTCCATAACCGGTCTTGAACTCGACCAGATATTACAAAATAGAAGCCGCTGGGCCAAACTGGAGGAGCAGCATCTGGCCGAATCCCTTCGAGAGTTTCTCGGCTCCGACAAAAATGTCGGGATGCTGGCCGAGTACATACATACCTACGTCGAATGGGCCAAAGTCGTTGACAAACTGATCGCCCCTGAAAGCGGCAAAAGCATTCTATACGAAAATGCAAAAAGACAGCTTGACAAACTGAACCTTACCGAAGACCGCATAACAAGCGTCCTTGAAATGCCGGCAAAGACACTCAAACGCGAGTATGCCATCAACGAGCTCAAGACCCAGTTTCCAGACGGAGCGGAAAAGATAGACAATGTAGTTGCCGCCTTTGAAGAGTATCGGCCGTTCCAGGGCAGACTTGACGACCCCACCGACCTGCAGCGAATGTTAAAAGGTGCCGGCATACTCGAGTTTAGAATACTGCCGACCACCGACCCGCAAACAAACCCCGAGCTGGATGTCGATGAGATAACCCGCTACGTCGAGGCCCTCAAAGTAAAGGGACCAAAATACGCCTCGGACGATAAATACGTATGGTGCGAAGTAGAAAATATTGACGAATGGAAGGCAGCCGGCCCGGTCGTCGTACCGTTTGGTGATAAACATTACGTTCTGGCCAGCAACAAAGAAAACGAAGTTATGCTTCGCAGTTCCGGGGAAGAACAATGGAGGCTCGAAAAGGCCAGACCCGGCACAGAATATCAGACCGGCCGAAGAGCCATCGACTTCAGCTTGAATGAAAGAGGAGGCAGGCTTTTCTACAACGTTACCGGAAAAAATATCAACCGCCCTTTATGTATCCTGCTTGATGGTATCGCAATATCAGCACCGAATATCCGCTCAAGAATATCGACCCATGGCCAGATAACCGGCAACTTCTCTCAGACAGAAGTTGAAGATTCGGTCAATAAGTTAAACGCTGGGTCGCTGCCGGCCAGACTGATAGAATCACCCATCTCCGTCAGGACAATCGGACCGTCAATCGGCGCAGACAACCGCGACCAGGGAATCAAAGCCGGTTTCATTGGCGTGATGGTGGTGATGGCGTGCATGGCCGGCTATTATATGCTCGGCGGCTCAATCGCAGACGTCGCATTGCTTATGAACCTGTTGTTTACCCTGGCGATAATGTCAGCGCTGAGGGCAACCTTCACCCTCGCCGGCATCGCCGGTACCATACTTACCATAGGCATGAGCGTTGACGCCAACGTCCTGATTTTCGAAAGAATTCGCGAAGAACAGCAGCGAGGCTCTTCGCTCGCCACCGCTATAAAAAACGGCTACGAAAAGGCATTTAGTGCTATCTTTGACTCTAATCTCACCACAATGATTTCAGCCGCGGTTCTTTACTGGGTCGGCTCGGAGGACATAAAAGGCTTTGCAATAGTACTGATGCTCGGGCTTGGTTCAAACCTGTTTACCGCCGTGTTCGTAACCCGTGTGATTTTTGACTGGTTGTTATCCAAGAAGCTGATTAAAGGGCATCTTGTTATGCTCCAGCTTATACGCAGGCCGAATATTAACTGGATGCGCTACAGACCAGTTTTCTTTACCATATCCGGAGTTCTGACCATAGGAGGGCTGTTCATCTTCTTTACCAGAGACGATACAAAAAACAATAAATACGACATCGAATTTACCAGCGGAACAAGTGTACAAATCAATCTCAAAGACGGCGTGAATCTCTCCCGACAGGAAGCGGAAGACAGGATACATAAGGTCGGCCTCAGCCTGAACAACCGTGCTCTGGTTGCGGCAAGTGTCTACAGCATTGGGAAAACAGGCAAAGCTTACGAAATCAACACTACTGAAACAAACAAGACGATGGCCACTGTTACCTTCGCCACTCCCGGCCTTCAGACGGCTGAGAGTATTACCGCCGCCATCAAAAAAGCTCAGGATAAATTTGGCGATGAGCTAACCGACCTCGTCGTGGTTCCACAGACGGGGGCAAACCCCGCAACGTTTGCCATAACGACAAGTCAGTTAAACAAATCCGTTGTGAAAAGCCTGCTTGAAAATGCCTTCCCCGATGCGAATATCTCTGAACCACAGGTTCGAGAAATCGTCAATAACGCGATATTAAGCGCCTTCGCCGATGAGCTGCAAATCCAGCAGAACCTTCAGCCAAAGATAACCGCCACCGAAAAGCTGACCAGCGAAATCATAGATTCTTACCCTGAGCTGGTGGAGTTCATCGGCGGAATCAAAATCACCTGCGAAATTGAAAAAGCCGCCACAGCCGAGCAAATCGACCAAAGAATCAAAGACCTGCGGTTCAAACCAGATACACGAAACCTCCCCTGGTATCATTATGAAATCCTCAATACTGACCTGACGGCGATTGAGCCGAACCTGCCCGTGAAATCCTTTGTTTACGTCAGCGTTGAGCCCGAGGCGGGATTTCGCGAGCTGACCGAGGACGAATGGAGGCAGTTCGTCGAAAACGAGACCACAAAGGTCGTCGTCGCGGCGAGACTTGAGACCTCTCTGCCGCGGGTAACCCAGATAAGCCCATCCGTAGGAGCGGAAGCGAGAGCGCGGGCGTTAATTGCCATCGTGCTGTCATTGGGAGCACTGCTCGTTTACATCTGGTTCAGGTTTGGCAACCTGCGTTACGGGTTAGGTGCTGTCGTAACGCTTTTCCACGATACCTGTGTGACTGTCGGAGCAGTTACCGCCTGCACCTACATCGCCGGAACAATTATCGGTGAGAAACTACTGATTGGGGATTTCAAGATTAACCTGGCGATGATAGCTGCCTTTTTGACCCTCATCGGATATTCGCTCAACGACACAATAGTCGTTTATGACCGTATCCGTGAAAACCGCCGCAAAGGCACTTTGACGCCGCAGATAATCAACGATAGCATCAACGACACTCTTTCCCGGACGCTGCTGACAGGAACCACTACATTGTTCGTTGTGTTCATAATGTACGTCTTTGGCGGCCAGGGACTGCGAGGCTTTAATTTCGCAATGCTCTTTGGCATTATCGAAGGAACATATTCTTCAATAGCGATTTCGGCTCCCATACTGCTGTTCGGCGCAAAAGCTGCCGATACAAAAGCCAAAGGAAAACCGCCCACAAAACAGCAGCCTATGAAATGAAGATTCCAGAATGCGGAACGACTTGAAAACAGGTATGCTTCTGGGTGTGGTTTTGGTAGCCCTCGCCGCACTATGGCTCGCCACCCGGCCGACTCTCAGCGCAAAGGCAAGGCTGCTGCAAACCGATTTCCTTGTCCCGCCACAAACGCAAAACCCGCCGGCACCTTACAGCCCTCAAACTCAGCAGGAGTCCTTTCAAGACCGCCGTCCCGCTGAACCAGTCGCCGACAATCAGCCCAAAAACGTCTCGCCGGACCTTTCAGCACCCCAACGCACATACACTTCCGAGTCAAACGCAGGACCAGTTGTAAAAATCCACATCGTAGAAAAAGGCCAAACCCTTTCCGATATAGCATACAAATATTACGGCTCCGCAAATAAGTGGCGAAAAATCTTCGACGCAAACAGGTCTATTCTGAAGGATGCGAACGCCCTCATACCGGGCATGAAATTGACTATCCCCGACTGAAAACAAGACGCCCCTTCGATGACACCCGAAAGGCAGCTATGGCAGCTTCAGCAGTTTTGCCGCTTTCGCATCGGTCAGCCAGGTAACTTTATCGAGAATGGGCCAGAGGCGATGAATGGGATATCGCACCTCATCCGGCTCGCTGGTTAGGACCTCTTTCAAAATGCCTGCCTTTTCTTCACCCGATACCAGCACCGCCAGATGAGAAGCCGCGCACAAGACCGGATGTGTCAGAGTTATCCTGTTAAGCTTTTCATCCATCATATAAACAACACACGCCAAGTCGTTCGTATCAAAAGGTGCATAAGTATTGGGAAACAGCGAGCCGGTATGACCCTCAGCCCCCATACCAAGGAAAATCAAATCGAATTCCGGAATCTGGTTTTCTGACAAACCGAAGACCGTCCGAATGGTTTTCTCATATCGCTTGGCGGCACTTTCAAAGTCACCTCGCTCCGTGGGTACTCGATGAACATTCTTTCGTGGAATGCCGACTTTCGGCAGGAAGGTCTCAGCGGCCAGCCTATAATTGCTCGAGGGTGAATCTGGTTCGACCAGCCGCTCATCGACCCAGAACAGTTGTATCTTCTCCCACGCAAGAGCTCTGGGCAGCTCACCGAGAAGTTCGAAAAAACGCCGTGGTGTGTTGCCGCCGGAAATAGCGGTATAAAACACATTTTTTGTTCTTATTGCTTTCTCCGCGTCGGCAATAAAAAGCTCGACACTTCGACAGGCAAGATGCTCGGTATCGGAAACAATTTCAATATTCGGCTTGTAATGCGTAGCACTCGCCATATTCTCGCCCCCAATGACTTCTTTAGGGCAATTCAAAACCATTATCTACTTTTGCCGACGCTTTGCCCAGAAGAATTTTAAAAAAACGTGTAAATTTTTGCGTGTTTTATACCGGCTTTTTAACCCCCGCTGCTAAATAAGTTACAAATCAAGCATCCTGCGCAACTTACGTAACATCATCAACCCGCCACATAAATGCCTTCAGGCCCTCTTCGGCAACTTCGGTTTTTAGTTTCCGGATGCGCCCGAAAATCTCATCGGCATTTTTCTCCGGCAGCACCGTAAATAACGCATTATTTGCCTTGGGCCAGACATGGCTGAGCAAGTGTGGACCACTGGTTTGTCCCCTACCTAAGACCTTTGTCCACTTGGTATAGCCTTTTACACCCGCCTGTTCGAGAATTTCAATGACTTCATCATCTATTGCATCGTTATAGCAAATCATCACAAGATTCATTAGCAGCCACCTTTCACAGAGAGATTTTCTTAACATGCGTTTCGAATATGCTGTACACGGTTGGGACCAGAATCAGGGTCACTAATGTCGATACAAGGAGCCCCCCCATAACGGTTAGTCCCAGAGGATTCCATATCTCAGACCCCTGGCCTTTTGCAAAAGACATTGGGATAAGACCGAAGATGGTAGTAATAGCGGTCATAAGGACTGGTCTCAGTCTATGTCGACCTGCCTGTTTAATGGCCTCACTTAGCATTAATCCTCGGCCTTGAAGGATATTAGTATAATCGACCAGTACAATTGCATTATTCACTACGACGCCTATTAATAGCAACAGCCCGAGAAATACTACGATACTTATATGGTGGCCGCCGAGGAAAATGGCCAATATCGCCCCTGTGAAGGCAAATGGAACTGAGAACATAACCACAAAAGGATGCAGCAGCGATTCAAACTGAGAAGCCATAACCATATAAACCAGAGCTGCTCCTACAATTAGAGCCAGGGTCAACCAAAGAAATGATTCTCTTTGTTCCTCAGCCTGGCCTGCCATATACACTTCTACGCCGGCGGGGATTTCCATTTTTCCGATTTCTGTTTCGATATCAGCAACGACTTCGCCGAGTGAGCGGCCGTACAGGTTGCCTTCTACTTTAACAATCCTTCCTCGGTCTTTACGTTCAATTTTGACCGGTCCAAATCCAATATCTGTCTCAGCTATGTTGTGAACACGTGTTAGCCGCCCATCGGACAGACGAATAGGTGTAGCCTTTACATCAGCGGTATCCTTGCGGTCCGGCTCCTGCAGACGGACGAATATATCATATTCGTCTCCACGCACCCTGTACTTACTCGCCTCCCTTCCATAAAAAGAGGCTCGGACCGTATCGCCGATATCCGACACATTCAGCCCCATAGCTGATGCCTTTGAACGGTCCACATTGACCCAGAGCTCAGGTCTGCCTTTCTCTCTGGAAACACTGACGTCAACTGTGCCGGGCGTGTTCTTTGCTATCTCTTTAATTTTAGCGGCAAGTGCGTCCGTAACATCCATATCATTTCCGACGATATCTATCGTCAGCGGTTTACCCCCTCCCATAATTAACCCCGCCAGCGGGTCGCTCATACTTAAGGAATACTTTTCAATTCGCAACTGGCCTTTTACTTCATCCAGACGCTGCCTTAAAGCCGCTGCAATTTCCTTAACGACGCGACTTCGCTGTACTTTCGGAACCAGCTTGACACCAAAAATGCCTATATGTGACCCTTCCTCGCCAAAAACAGCCATTCCAGTTTCGCTTACCCCGCCTCTTGCGAACATAGCCGTTCTTTCATTTTCCGGTACTTCTTCTTTCAAAATTTTTTCTATTGCTTCTGTTACCCGTGCAGTTTCTTCCACACGCGTACCAACAGGCAGGTAAATAGTGCCCGTGAGCGAAGCCCTGTCTTCTTCAGGCAGAAATTCACTTCCCAGAAATGGCGTTAACAACAGCGTCGGTAGAAATATCGACAGCGCAATGACAATGACTGTTCTTCGATGGTTTAACGCCCAATCCAGCAAATCGGCGTATTTCTCGGCTATAATGTTAAACCACTTCTCTGTCCTGGCAGGAAATCTGTTCTGCTTACTTTTTTCCAAGGATGTGCGCATCAGCGTCGAAGAAAGCATTGGGGTCAAGGTAAGGGCTGAGAACAAAGATGCAATCAAAACAACGCTTATCACCACCGCAAATTCAGTGAATATAATCCTGGTAATGCCTTTAACAAAGAGGATAGGAAAGAAGATGCACACTGTTGTAATGGTCGAAGCTGTTATTGCCATCGCAACCTCTGATGAGCCGCATATAGCCCCTTCTTTGGGACGCTCTCCTTCTTCACGATGACGGGTAATGTTTTCCAATATCACAATGGAGTTGTCAACAATCATACCGACGCCGACTATCATTCCGAACAAGCTCATCATATTGATGGTATAATCAAGGAAATACATCAATATAATGGACACTATAAGTGAGAACGGAATCGTCGTTCCTATCACGATTGTTGCCCGCCACTCGCGCAGGAAGATAAGCACGACAACCATAGTAAGCAGACCGCCAAGCAACAGACTATTCGAAAGGTCTCTAATCGAGCGCTCGATATCTTCAGATGAGTCCATCACAGGTATTATTTCCACGTCAGAGGGCAGTCGTTTCTTCAGCTCCTCCATACGTTTACGAACCTCTCGTGCTACCTGTACCGTATTGGCTCCGGATTGTTTCTGAACTAAAAGTATTCCGCCGCTCTGGCCGTTGATGCGAACGTATCGCTGAAGCTCCTTAAAGTCATCCTTGACAGTGCCGACGTCGGACAATCTGACGACGGAACCATTCCGTAAGGCCAAAACAATCTGTTTCATCGGCTCGACTTCTTTAAATTCTCCGGGTACACGTACGAGGTAATCTGTTAATCCCATTCTGACGTTTCCGGCAGAGGTATCCTTATTTTCATTCATAACGGCACGAACCACGTCCTGCGGTGTGAGATTGAAACTTGCCAGCTTCTCGCGGTCGACCTCAACGTTAATCTGCCGATGCAGCGGTACCTGTACGGCGGCAGAGCCGACGCCGGCAAGCCGCTTCAACGGGTCTGCCACTTCATCCTCCAGTATCTTCTCAAGTCGCGGATAGCTTTCTTTTGCCCTGACGCCGTAGACCATTATGGGAAAACTGGATATGTTGAACTTTATAACTCTCGGCTCGTCTATCTCATCAGGAAGCAGCATCTTTGCCATTCCAACCGCATCCCGCACCTCGTTTGCTCTGGCATCCAGATTTGTGCCCCATTCAAATGTCAGAGTAATTATAGACCTGTCCTCTTCTGAGGTGGAGGTTATATGTTTTAGTTCCGGCACAGTGGAGAGGTATCGCTCGAGCACCTCAGTAACTTTTGTTTCGACGTCCTCCGGTGCTGCCCCATCGTAAGGGGTTATAACGGAGATAGCGGGTATGTCCATTTCGGGCATCAAATCGACAGGCAGCAAATAAAGGCACATCCCTCCAACAACCAAAGCGCCGATAAATGTCATAAGAGTTGTAACAGGGTTTCTTACCGAAAGTTCAGGAAGATTCATTTTTCCGCCCCCTGGACGACTTCAACTATTTGACCATCTTTTAATTGTGTCTGGCCGTGAGTAACAACCGTATCGCCCGCCGACACTCCCTCCAGAACCTCGTGGAATTGGCCCTGCGATAATCCGAGTTTGACCCTGCAGCGATGGGCTTTGTTGCCATTGACAACACAAACATACACTTCGTCCCCCTCCCTAATCAGCGCCGAATCAGGAACAACAGCGACGTTCTTTTTCTGGTTTACGAGTATCGTCATCCTCGCAAACATTCCCGGCTTCAATTTTACGCCGGGGTTGGGCACGCGAATTTCCACTTCGCCGGTACGGGTAACTGCATCCACTGCAACACCCACTCTGTAAACCGTCCCTTCAAATTCATCTTTCGGATAGGCATCAGTTTTAATTCGAACGGGGGTTTTGCCGGCAGTCAGTTGTGGCAGATAGCGTTCGCTTACTCCCCCCAGAACTTTTAAGGTCTCTATCTGCACGATTTTTACAAGCGGTGTAGATGGGCCGACCATATTACCTTCATCGACATATTTTTTGGAGATAACGCCCGTAACCGGCGCTTCTATGGTGGCCTTATCAAGAGTAACCTTTATCCTTTCTAACGCAGCTTCCGCCTGTTTAACATTTGCCGCAGCCAGCTGAGCCGTGGTTACCGCTTTATCTCTGGCCTGCTCTGTCGCTGAGCCGCCCTCGAATAACCTTGTCATACGTTTTTCCTCGCGCTGTGCATCGGCAAGAGCAACCTTGCTGGCTTCGAGGGCGGCCTGGCATTCGGCTAATTGCGCCAGATAGACTTCATGGTTGATAACCGCAATAACCTGGCCCTTTTCGACAGCGACTCCAACATCTATCGGTGTGTCATCCGGCAGCCGCAGCCGCTCTAATTGCCCTGAAATCTCCGGCACAACTTCAACAGTGACCAGGGCCTCAAAACTTCCCGTCACGGGAATCGTTTCCGCCAGCTCCATCGTTCCTATGCTTTCCGCCAGAACCTTTATAGCTTTGCTCGTCTGGTCATCGGCTGTCTTCGTCTTCTCCGGCCAAATGGCGATAATAATAACAATGGCAACGACGATTATTATCGCCATAATCCGCTTCGGATGCTTCAGTCTGTGTTCCATTTCTGTTCTCCTGTGGTACGGTCGTCAACGTACTCAGCCTCGGGTGAATCTATTTTTTGCGAAACTACTTTTTCACCATTCTCATCAGCAGTTGCGGTGCTCTGAACCTCAGCGTTACTTTTAGCAGCCTTATCATCCTGCGGCTGGGAATCTAAAATTCCCATCGCCTTTTGCAAATCCAGCCTGGCAATCATATGTGAATAAATAGCCTGGTAATAAAATGCCCTTGCCTTTGTCAAAGCGGCCTGAGCATCTATCATCTCGACCTGTGTATTGATACCTTCTCTATAACCGACCTCGGCAAGTCGCAGCCCCTCTTTTGCCCGAGCAAGGTTCAACAGCTGAGACTCCACAAATTCCTGCGAGTCCTCAATAGTCAGCAGTGCCTTAGTCAATTCAAACAACGCGGTTTCTTCGGTGTCAATTAAATCTATCTGGGCCTGTTTGAATCTTGCTTTCTGCTGAATAATCGCCCCCTCACGGGCGAAACCATCGAATACAGGCAGCGTTGCAGTAATACCTGCCTGCCAGGCACGTCCCCAGTTAATCTCGGTACTGTTGTGAGGGTCAGGATTTGACCATGTGTTTTCGTAATAACTGTCAATCCTCGGCCACCATCGACTCTTCGCGATATTGAGCTGTTCTTGCTGCCATTTTATATCAAGTTGTCGCTTGAACAAATCGGGCCGACGCTGAAAAGCCGACTCGACGGCTTCATCCATACTCACATCCGACGGCAAATACTCCAGTTCGTCCGACAGAACAATATTGCTGTCCTGAGAGACGCCCATTATTTTAAGAAGATTGGACTTTGAGACATCAATTGCGTTTTTATTTTGTATGTGTTCAGCTTTGAAATTCGACAGCTCCACTTCAGCCCGCAGCACGTCAAAACCGGACGCCACACCCCCTTCCTGCCTTTGTTTGACGCTGTCAAGATGCGCCTGTGCAGACCGCACCGCATCAGCGCTTATCTCCAGCAGGTGCTGATTCAGCAATACATCTAAGTAAGCCTTCTGCGCGGCGTAAAGTACATCCTGTGTTACCGCCCGAATGGATTGGTCCGTAAGCAGTGAAAATAGTTTCGCCGCATTCAGCTTTGCTGTTATTGAGCCGCCGGCAAAAACCGGCTGGGTAACCTTCAGGCTGGAGGAGTAGTTGTCCACATCGCCAATCGTAAAGCCGGCGATAGAGCTAACCTTATCAAGTCGCGTATAATCACCCGCAAAACCGACGCTCGGCAAAATCGCCGAATAAGATATCAGCCTTTCCCCTCGCGCAATTTCTTTTTCCTCAACCGCACGCTGGAGACTCTTGTTGTTGGTAAGCACCAGCTTTAGGCAGTCCGACATACCCAGCTCACCGCTTATATGAGTTTGAGTTTTTTCCTGTGTCTGTCTGGCATCTTTCCACCGCTCGTACGCAGCAGTTCTGGATAGATATGCCTCTTCGTAAAACTGTTCGCTGCTGACACAACCAGCCGATTGAAGCAAAAGCAGCGTACACAGCGCAAGCAAACCGTATTTTAGCTGCAAAACTCTCATATTCCTTTCGTTTCACTGGCGCAGGCCCGAATTCCAGCCGCCGAAAATTTGATAATATGGTCAACCATTTCAGCCAAATCGAAAATCGGCAGGTCCCTGCGGTCGCTTCCCTCAAACATAGTTCTCACTCGCACCGTATGTATCAGTTGTCCAACGATGGAAAATACCACCAGTGCTATCTGCGATTCCTGCAGACCGGGGCAGGTCTTAACCAGAGCTTTCTGCATAGCGCCCAAAGTAGGGTTAATCACCTCATCTACAAACATGTTTGGCGGCAGGTGCCTGTCCAGCATTTCCCGCGTCATAAGCTTGATAAGTCGGCCGCTTTTGGCTTCATCCACCAATGGGCCGATAAATGCCTCTGCAAAGGACCGAAGCAACTCTTCCAGGCAAGGTTTGCCCTGATTCGCTGACATTACCTTTTCGATGCTCGCAATTTGGCTGTCTCGCAGGACGAGCAGATGACGCCGCCAAACCTCCGCGTACAATTTCTCTTTTCCGCCAAAGTAGTAGTTGACCGAGGCGATATTACACCCAGCAGTCGCAGCTATATTCCGAATACTCGAACCCCTGAAACCTCGCTCACAAAAAAGCTCCTCTGCCGCATCCAGTAACCGCTCCTGAACGCGTTTATCGGACCTATAATCAGCCCCATTATTGTCTGAAGCCATATAGACTCTCCTTAATCATCTGTTTCATACTAAAGTTTAAAACATTTGTTTGAATTAGTCAAGTATTTTTTTCGATTTTTTTACAGATGACCGCCTGTCCAGAGCAGGTTTATACTGAGCAGACTTGTCCCGAGCAGAGTCGAGGGAGTCGAAGTAGTCGAAGGGAATGGAAATCGCCCCAATTGCACTAATAATGCCCGTCTGAACTTCTATCGCCGAGGCTGTTTTTGCCCCCTACCGCCGCAAATCTTGCCTGTCAGCCTACTCTGAAAAAAATCCTATTTTTTGAGATGTTCCACTGCAACCCAACCACTCTTGCCTATGTGTTTTCCTCCTAATATACGCACTTCACGTAAGCCAATGCTCGAGCCAGTTAAGTGCAGTACAGGAGTTTCATCATCAACAAGAAATAGCTGCCCGGAAAACAAAAGTTCACCTACTCCATAATTATCATTTGTTATACGAGCAGTAAGCCAAGCATTATATGCAGCTTTACTGGTTGCCACAGCGGTATCCTTACTGAGGTATCCTCGTTCACCAATTCCCACATATTGTTGTTGAGGCGTTTTTTGGGTTGTTACAGGTTTAACATACAGAAGAACTACGCCGCCCAAAATAATACTCCAGAACACTACCCAAGTGAATGCACTTGTCTGTTTTTTAGACTTGGTTTGCGGCGGTACGGTTTTCGCTTTGACTTCTATCGGTTTTTTGACTTCAGCTTGTACCTGTTTACCTTCGGTGTCGGTCAACTTCTGGTAGCAGTTTTGGCAAACGACATTCCCGTGAAATACATGCGCCTGCTCTAATTTCCCGATAACCCTCTCACAATTTGAACAGGTCTCGACCTTCATACCTAACGACCTAAATCAGCGGCGTGGGCAACTACCAAGGCCAAAACCACGCCACGCTTATTCCACGTCCGCTGGATTTGCTTGTTGGGCGTTTTCTTGTCTGCATTAACCAGCAATTCGTAGTTCATAAGACCACCCTTTCTTGGTTCTTGTTATTCTGCCAAACTTATCAGCGAAATAGAGTGCGTAATAAATATCTTCCTTTGCTACTGGCCGATTATAACCATAGAGCTTGGGCCAATCCATAGACTCGGCCCGTTTGGTGATGTCGGATTGCAAAATACCGGGATTGGCCTGAATGATCGGCAATAAAGTGGAGATGAGTTTCTCAAAGATGGGGTCATGCGTTACAAATGCCTCATATTCCTTGGTAGCTTTTTGCAACTCGACCTCATCACCGGCTTGTTTCCATGATTCCACACATTTAAGGTATTCCATCCTGGCCCTCAGAAAATCTCCTTGTCTTTCGGCCTGCCTTGCCCAGTTTAAATGCAACATGGCGTCTTCATTTCTTGGCATGTCCGCCTTCTTTATATTTCAGTTTCTTCGATATTTACGCCCAACCTCACAATTCATTATAACGTGGAAACACGCCAAATAAATTCTTTTTTTACATACTTCGCAAAAGTCTTGTTACGGTTGGCAAGTAGCCGATATGATAGTGTTGCTCAAACCGACCCGAAAAAGGAGAGGTGGACTATGGACAAGTCAAAACGAAAACCCCAAGCAAAAACTAAACCCGATGTAGTAGCTACAGTCGTTCGTGCCACACAAACTCGCAGCCCAGCAAGTAAGTGGACGGTGGGTAGTCCAAAACGAACATTCCCCATCCCCACCCGACGGAAGCCGAACAACGAAGCCAAACTCATAAACAAAATCGTTCGCAGCCCAGACGGCGAGTTAGAATGTCTTATAGACTTCGGGGATGATTACCACTGGTATTTCCCTACCCATCCGTTGCACCCAGCGGACGGCGTCCCCGATTTACTCGCCGAAAAAAGTAGCACCGAGTGGCCTTTTGTTGACAACTCGATTTACCCAACGGAGAAACAATTGGACATTGTTTGGGGTGCTGTCGGCAATCTTGAGT
>Ga0315293_10001113_pt1 | contig 26066 bp, 24 predicted proteins | sample YL17G13_20_MG_FD_203071 | JGI IMG/M metagenome (GOLD analysis project Ga0315293, IMG submission 203071) | Sediment microbial communities from Yellowstone Lake, YNP, Wyoming, USA - YL17G13_20 | ecosystem: Environmental > Aquatic > Freshwater > Lake > Sediment | place: USA: Wyoming | collected...
GTGGGATCGGGGAGATCGGGGGGATCGGGGTGTTGGATGATGGGGTGTTCGATGTTGTGCATGCCAATCAGACTATTGAACATATTATTGAGAGCGATTTGTTTTTGAGGGAGGTGTATCGGGTTATCAAGCCTGGGGGTTATTTGGTCCTGTCGACACCGAATCTTGCTTCGTGGCACAATGTGGTTTCTTTGCTTTTGGGATGGCAGCCTTTTACGGCTGATGTGAGTTTCGAGGCCTATGTTGGGAACCCCTTGCGTGGAGGGGCTCGGGGCGACCATAGATTGGGGCATGTGAGGTTGTTTACTTACCGGGCGTTAAGGGAGTTGCTGCAGTATCATGGGTTTAGGGTGGAAAGGTTGGTAGGGGCCGGCTATTACCCGCTGCCGGGGAGAGTGAATAGATTGTGGTCTATGGTGGACCCGCGGCATGCTGTTTATTTGACGGCGAAGGCCAGGAAGGGGATAAAAGAACGGAGCGGGTAGGGGATAGCTACCCGCTCACCTTTGGAGGATATTTGGGGGAGATGTGGGGATCAAATGCTAAGCATTTGAAGCTCCTGGGGTGTAGGATAGCATGGGAATTGGGGGATGTCAAGGGGGAAGGGGTAAGAGGTAAAATGGGGGGATAATGGGGGGATAATGGGGGGATTGACAGGAGAAGGGGGGTGTGGTAGTGTTGGGTTAATCGGAGATGGTCTGTAGTTCCGGCCGGGCTATAGGCTGTTGAGGATACCTAACAGGAGGTTGTGTGCAGTGTTAGTAGCAGTTCTTATCGGAATCATGATCTCTATCGTGGTTGGTGTTTCTTTGATCCCCACGATTCTTACGACCATCGATGCTCTTCCTACAAATACCCCTGATGGTCTGGTGGCACTGGTGAATGTGCTTCCTTATGTATTCGTGGCGGTTATCTTGCTTGGTGCCGTTAGCAAAGTAGCGGCTTTGCAGAGTAATCTGCATCGAATAACGAGCCAAATTCGGGGAAACCTAAAGGCTGAGGCCCATGGCAATCCCGAGCTAAATGGATCACGAAGTGGTTCTAACGGATCATGGAATGGTCCTAAATGTGTAGAGACTAGAGGGTTCGCATCCCATTACTTTGGGATGGTGGGATAGTCCGACCCGTATCGAAAGATACGACCAGTCGTGCGTGGATAGGCGGAGGTGCCCAGTAGTGGGCGTATGATGTAGACGACATAGTCTACAATGAAGGGGCCGGGGTTGACCTGGCCCTTTCTTTTTGTCTAGGTTGTTGGAACAACGTGGGATAAGGATGCATTGGGCTAGCATAGCTAGGACGTGGAAGCAGCATGGGATAGAGAGGTTGGCGGGGCGTGCTAAGATGACTCCTGGGAGGATCGAGGAGCTGGCCATGATGTATGAGCCGGCGTGGGATAAATATGGGCGTTTGTGCTCTGAGAGCGGGGCGTCGACTACTGGAATGGCGGTGGTGTTTGGGATTGATCAGAAGGAGGGGCCTGTGCCTCAACAATCTGTTCAGCGGTTTTAATCATAGCAACTCCTGAAGAATTTTAACAGCACGTTCTCCATACTTAATCCTAACATAGCTCTCCATACCTATTTCAGTTTTATCCTTGTAGGTACAATTTTCATTATCATACTCTGGATCTTTATTTGCAAACTTATCATCCAAACTGCAAATATCTAATCCAATAATGCTCACAAAAGGATGTAATGAAAATCCAAATATGGACATAAATTCACTACTCAACTTCTTAGCAATCAGAACTTTGTTCCGAAATACTGGGACTGGACTTGGGCTAGGTGAATGTGGCTCATTTGATTTCATACACTTCTTCATAAGTGATAATAGGCTATATTAGTAAGAGCAATACCATCAGGTGTAATTAACTCTACATAACTCACTTTCCCAACACCACTCTAAACTACTTCTATCAAGGCTCGTCTTTAGCGTCCCGCATTTGCGATGGGCAACGACAAAGGCCGCAAACATCTCCTTTACCTTCCGGGTTGCCTCCTCTTCATTACTACCATAGGCAGTCAACCCTAGATTCTGGATACGGGCTACATATACGTTCCCATCTTTGCTTACAAGACGCCGTAGCGGGAGAACAGCCACCACCCTCTCCTCTGTGTCCATCTTCATCTCCTTTTTACGCATGTATATTATATGTTACATGATTGACACCCAAAATGCTACCCACTGTTCTCTCCTTTCTTTCCGCGCCGTCAGTTTATATGGGGTTTGTGGGAGTGTCAAGATGTTGGGACTGTGATTGTGGTGGGGGATAGGGGACAGGTGGGGGGTGATGGCAAGGGTTGTCAAGATTGATTGAGGGCTGTATACTGGAGGAGGGCAAGGGGGGTGCTGGTAGTGTGGGGTAATGGTAGCTGATGGGAGTTCCTCTTTCGTCGTTCCTCAGGCAAGCGTGGCTATCGTGTTGCCCAAAATCTGAAATTGGAGGTTGAGTTGTGGAAGGAAGAAAAGAGATTGTGGCGGTGTTGCTGTTGGTGGCTATGGTGACATGTTTGGGGATGATGGTGTTTGGGGGAGTGGGTATTGGGAATATCGGGGTAGGGGCTCCGGTTCAAGTGGCTCAGGCGAGTAGTGTGTTGAATTGGGTGAGGCCTAATGGTGGGGGAGGCGTTGGGGTGGAGAGGTCGTGGGGGCAGGAGGGACATAAGGTGGGGGATGTCGATAGGAATGGGGTGGTGGATAGGGATGATGTGATGGAGCTGGGGAGGATGATAGGGGGACAGAAGGCCTGGGGTAGGAGGGCTGATGTTAATGGGGATGGTCGGGGTGACTGCCGGGACATTAGTGCTGTGGAAGGGATAGTGAAAGAGGCGGCGTGGGTGAAGGAAGCTGAGGCGGTGGAGGATGCGGTGGTGGAGGAAGGGGAAGATAATGGTGTGGTGGATGAAGGGGATGGAAATGGTGTAGGTGGGGATTTGCAGTTTGCGGGGTATGAATGGAATACTCGGTCGGATGGTGGGGACCCGGGGAATAATGAGTGGAGCTCCGGGGGTGCGTGGGTGGATTCAGTTGGGCATTTGCACTTGAAGATTGGGAATGTGGGTGGGTCGTGGTATTGTGCGGAGGTGGAGACGGTAGAGGACCTTGGGTTTGGGACGTATACATGGACGGTGAGTGGGGCGGATACGTTGGATAAGAATGTGGTGTTGGGGCTGTTCAATTATGCTGATGGCGGGAAAGAGATTGATATTGAGGCCGCCAGGTGGGGTAATGACAAGTGGCCTAATGGGAACTATACGGTGTGGCCCGAGCCGCGGGAAAAGACGTTTGAGCTGGGAGCGGGGAGTCATACCTTTCAATTTACGTGGAGTGAGGATGGGGTTTCCTTTAATACGGATGGGGTGCAGGGATGGAGTGTAAGTGGGGGCGTGGACTGGGCGCCGATGCCGACGTTCATGAACCTGTGGTTGTATGAGGGGAGGGCGCCTTCGAATGGTAAGGAGACGGAGGTGGTGGTCACTGGATTTAAGTTTGAGGCGGGGACGGGGGCTACGGATGGGGAGGAAGGTGGGGTAGTTGCGGATGTAGAGGTAGAGGTAGAGGATGCGGTGGTTAGGGGCGATGGGGATGTCAGGGCGTTGTATGTATGGGATGCTTACTACGGAATATTGACGGATGGGAGTGAGCAGGATAGGTTCTTCAGGGCATGTGCGAATGCGGGGGTTAACACGGTGTGGATGTTGACGGGGAACGAGAAGAATAACTTGGACAGCCTGCGGTTCTTTGCTGATGGCGGGAGCCTGTATGAGAGGTTTATTGAGAGGGCTAACGGGCTGGGGATCCAGGTGCATGCGTTGTTTGGCAGCGCTAAGGGGAGGGATGTTCTGGATGATCCGGAGACAAGCACATACAAGACTTATGTGATGGCGATTTTGAAATATAACTATGATCACCCTGGGGCGCGATTTGCGGGGTTGCACTTCGATGTGGAGAACATTGGGTCGGGGTCATATAATTCGGATGATGTCTTTTACCAAAAGTACTTGGAGTTTGTCCGGGATCATTTGAAGAAGTGGAACTACCAGGGGCAGACAGTGCAGAGCCAGGGGATGATGTTGTCCTTGTATCAGGATGTTTGGCCGGGGAAGCATGTGAGTGTGGGGGCGTGGACGGCCTTGGTGAAGCAGTTTGACCTTGTGTGCTTGCAGGCTTATGGAGATGACTTGGATTCGGTGGTAGCCAAGGAGTTTGGTTGTTTGAGTCAGGGAAGGGCGGAGATGTTGCAGGATGAGGGGATTCCGTTTACAATTCTGTTGGAAACTGGGCATGCTAGTTCTAATGTGACGTTCATGGACGACGGTAAGGGGGCCTTGGAGAAGGTGGAAAGTGGTATTGACGACTACTATAGTCAGTATTCGGAGTATGCGGGTATAGGTTTGCATAATTACAGCAACAGCATTCGTGCGTGGTATAGCGAATGAAAGGATGGGAATTGGGTAAGAAGAAGAGGATAGGGTGGGGAACAGCCCCGACCTCTTGGTGCGGGTATTCTTTCGTTCAATGAGTCCCGATGCACAATTTTTGACAGCAGCATAAAGTCAGACCGCTGCTTGGCGAGCGACCTGTGTAGGATGGCGCGAGGCCCGGGATGATAGAGAGGGAATAATCTAGTGTTGCGCCAAGGTACAGTTTGCGCAACGCCATCACGCAATTCAATCCCGTGGGGAGAAAGCATGGCTAGAGCTTTCAACGCTGTCGTACCCAAAGTGACTATGACATCAGGATTTATCAAGGCGATCACCATTTCAAGGTATGCTGAGCAGTTTGCTATCTCCTCCTGTGTCGGTGTTCCATTGTTGCCGTTCTCCTGTTTAGGATTGCACAACACGGCGTTGGTAATGAATACCTCTTCTCGGCGCCAACCTATATTTCCAAGTAGGACCTCGAAGTTATTGTCACCATAAAGGGGAACACCCGTACGGTCGGCGCCAAGCCGCCCGGGAGCCTCGGCCACAAAGAGAACCCTAGAGTCCATGCTGCCGTTTGCTGAGGAGAGCACTTTCCTGCGGGCGCCGAGCCTTGGGCAGAGGTCACAGTGCTGTACTGACTCAACGAGGTCGTTGAAGCGGGCCGCCTTGCTGAAGCTCTGATATGAGATCACTCTGAATCTCCTTTCGAGTAAGGTCCAAGACAGTCTGGATCACCTTCTGCGCCAAGCAACCGGACAAGCATTTCTCCCGCACGAGTCGCAGGGACCCTCAAAATCGGTAGGTTCCGGCTTCTAAGTGCCAGCATGCGGGCAGACAAGACCAGTCTTCTGTAGCTCCAACGCCTCAGCTAACCGCTTTGCAATGGCTTTCATTTCCTCCTTCTGTTTGGCAGAGAACTCCGCTGCAAGGATCGTGTCAAAGTAATTCTTTGCAGAAGCCCCAATTTTGAACCGCGCCATCTGAGGATTGTTTCGTTGTAGGTCATCTGTGGCTTGCATATTGGAGATTGCCTCATCTACAGCAGGAGAGTATGGGTAGATGTCGCGGGTGTCGAACGGAATGTGTTGAAGGATTCCCCCAAGCTCCTGACGTAGTTGGAACAGTGCTTTGTGGACAGACAGGAGGCAAGTAGGAAACTCAGTCACGTTACTATCAAAAAGACACGCCACAATCCCAGCAATAATGTCGGTTGGTGAGAGAACTGGTGCCTTGCCCATTATCCCCCCTTCACTGTTGTCAGCATCTTTCAAGCACAATCGGAAATGTAAGATCAGTACGATCACGCTATGCATTGATAGGACATAACCACCTGATTTGCGATCCTGGCCAAGAGGAGAAGTGTAACACGACGAGGAGGCGAGGTCAATTACATTTTTCTGCATGTTGCTTGGTGGGATGGTGTTGGATGTGGGAGAATAGGGGTGGAGGAAAGGTGCCTCGCCATAGGCGAGTGCCTAGATACTATTTTACCAGAAAGGAGGGGCATTTTGCATGAAGAAGGTAGCGATAGTTGTTGGTATAGCGGTTGTGGCCATTGTTGTATTGGTGATTACTGGGGGCATGCTTAAGGGGAATGGCGGGGGGAGTAGCGGGACGAGTGAGGATAAGGGGACAGGTGGGACGGATAGTGGGGCGGCGGGATTACCGGGGTTGACGGTGAGGATCCTGGATGTAGGGCAGGGAGATTCGATTTTTATAGAAGAGGGGGATGTGGAGATATTGATTGATGGGGGTGTGGTTGATGAAGGGAAAACGGTGATGAATGATATTAGGGGTAGTGTGGAGGGGAAGCTGGACGTGGTGGTATGTACGCATAAGGATGCGGACCATGTTGGAGGGTTGGCGGATGTATTGAAGGGGTTCGATGTGGGGCAGGTATGGTGGAATGGGGATACGGCGGACACTGGGGCTTTCAGGGGTTTTAGTAGTGCATTGGCCCAGGGTAAGGTAAAGGGGACCCAGGAGAAGATTGTGAGGCGGGGGGACGTGCTGTGGGCCGGGGGGAACTTGGTGTTCAGTGTGTTGAATCCGACGGGGATGACGGGGAGCTCCAATGATAATGGAATAGTTCTGAATTTGATGTATGGAATAACGGACTTTTTGTTTGAGGCTGATGTCAGTGATACGGTGGAGAAAAGTATGTTGGCGGCGGGGGTATTGCCGACGGACGTGAATATGCTGAAGGTGGGGCATCATGCGTCCAAGACCTCGAGCTGTACGGAATTGTTGAGTACGGTGAGGCCTAAGGTCGCTGTGTACAGTTGTGGAGTGGGGAACTCCTATGGATTTCCTACGCAGGATGCGTTGGTGAGACTGAAGAATACGAAGGCGACGATATATGGTACTGATGTGAATGGCACAGTGACGGGGACCTCTGATGGGGTTTCGGTGAAGATCACGGTTGATAGGGGCGATGCTGTGTGGAAACTAGGGACTTAAGGTAAGTAGTTGACAGTGAGAGGGAAATAGTGTAACTTCGGGACAGGAAGACTGGTTTTTTTGTTTTTATTTTTCGATGGAGGTTGTTGTGGAGAATGTAGAATAGCGTGGGAGGGGATATGACTGCTGCAGCCCTACAGTTGTCTATTATGTTGGTGCTTGTCCTTGGAGCTGTTCTGTTATTTACACTGTGGGTGAGGGTCTCGACATCAGGTAAGATGCTTTGCTTCTTCCTAGAACCTAATTTGATGTCGAAGCCGAAGCTTTTGAAGACCGGTGGTGACTATGTATATATGGGAAAAGAGCCGTATGCAATTGATTCTGATTGCATAAGGTACATAAGGTATCCGACGGGGTGGCCGTCGATGTTTCAGGTTCCTGTGCCGTGCTCCCTGTATGAGATTGGAAGGTTTACTCCTCTTGATTGGAATAACCTTGGGGAGCCCGGAGTGACCAGCAGAGAGGTGGGGGCGGTGTTGGACCCGGACTGGCTGGCGCTGATTGTAAAGGGGACTAAGGAAGGGCAACTTGGTACGGACAAGAACCTGAGACTGTTGATGATGGTTTGTGCTGCGGTCTCTGTTATTTGCATGATTCTGACGTTCTTTGTGATCACCAAGATGATGTCCATTGAGAGCGCTGTAAAGGCATTACATGGGGGGTGAGGTGTGGTAGGGAGGCGGGGATGGGGATGGGGGGATAGCGGATAGATACATGGACGGTTGTGTCATGTGCGTTTGATCCAGGGTAAAAAGAATAGGGTAGATACTGGAGGGTCGTCGCTGTGCCTTGTGGCCGGTGGCGATTTTTTGCTGTAAATGGTTGCGTGGAGGAGGGAGAACGCCACTAGGGTGATGGGGGAGTTGAGGACGTTTGTGGATAGTGGGTGGTATCCAGGAGTGGGAAGGGCGCTGCTGAGGAAGATAGAGAAGGCTTTGAGTGTTGAGGGTGATCCGGTGTATGTGGATCTGACGGATGAGGATGTTAACGTGTTGAGGGAGATATTCGAGTGGGAATAGGACATGGGCTTGGGCGAGGGGTTGATGTGAGAGCATCGACACCTTTTGGATTTGGGGCCCGGTGGGTATTCCACCGGGCTTCAATTCGGTTGTTAGGGGGAGGTGCGTCATCGGCTGCCTGGTTGCTTTGGTAGTGTTTGTGGCGTTCTTGATGGGCATTGCCTTGATGCCTCGGATCGCTATATTTGTGGACTCTTGGATGCCGTATTTCCCGGTGGAACCGCAGTGGCGGCTACTGGAGGCCGTTGTGGTTATGATGCCGTTTGCATTCCTGATTTTGGTGGTTTACGGGTGTTTCAAGTGGGTGGGAAGAAGCTAGGTAGATTTAAGGTAGAGACGGAAATTAATTGCTGGGTTGCGCTCATATAAGTTGTGGATTTGATGTTGGTGTTGGGGTGATTTAGAGGAGGTTACGGGGGAATTGGTGAAGCTGCAGAGCAAATTTAGATAGAGTGATTTTTGAAAGTATGGTAGAGCTAGATAGGTTAAAAAGGATTAAGGCTGTACATGGGGAAGAGTGAAATTGGGGTCTGGACTCTAATATGCGGGGGTCAAGGTATTATGTTAGGATGTCGTCAATGATGTATGCGGTATGAGGGGTAATGATGGGGATTTCGATTTGTAGGAAAGGGAAACAGGTTGTTGGGGGTTTTGTCGGATTTTTGTTGGTGGGTGGTTTTCTCTTTGATTGTGGGTTGGGGAGTCTCAGAGCCAGAAGACATGTAGGTTAGGCACTGTGGAATCTAAAGTTCGGAAGAGCATATTAACCTACATGAAAAATAGATTCAAGTTGGTAATTATCGGTATATCGTGAAATCTCCCAGAGAAAGTAACGAACGGTATACGGAAAGGAAACATAAGGAGGGGAAAGATGACTAGTGCAATGGATTCTTTGGTAGGTGTGATTCCTGTGGTGATCACTGGTGGGATAGTGATGAAGATGACTGATGCTCTGGTGAAGGAAGGTGGCATCTCCGGGAAGAAGACCAGGAAGAGGATGGGGGCTCAGGGCAGGGTTGTAGGAAAGAGGATGGGGGCTCAGGGGAGAGCGGTAGGCAAGGGGGTCAGGGCCAGTGGGAAGAAAACAGGTAAAAGGGTGAGGGCCAGCGGGAAGAAGACCCTGGCGCATCCTGGAAACTTTGGCAATGTGTGGAGGTAAGGGCCATGCGCGTTGTAGGGATCAGGAAGGTTGGCCCAGAGGAATATAAGGTGGAGGGGCCTTCTGCGGACTACTATACCTCTGACCCGGAGGATGCAGCCAGCACCGCGATATATATGATTGAGGAAAGCCGATTGGGTGTTCCTGCTGTGCTGTCCGGGGCGAAGTATACCCAGGACATGGTTGCCAGGTATCGCCCCGGCTTCGTAGCGTCGATGGGGGTGTCGAATGTGAAGGGGGTGTCGGGGGGGTCAAAGGCTGGGGATGACAGAGAGATGTTGTGGAGGAGGCAGGGGGAAAATGCTGACGCGGCGGATGATTAGGATGAGACAGAAGGAGATAAGGGATGAGGGATGATTGGGTGGTTTGGACGGGGAGGCGCGACGGAAGGAGCGACGTGGAGGAGGATGATGCCAGTGCGCTGGCGGCGCGGCTGGAGGATGTGGGGTTGACGGCGTATAGTGCGGGGCCGGTGGTGGTAGTGGTGGATGTGATGAGGAAGAGTTTGTTGAGGGAGATTGGGATGTCGGGGTTGGATTATGGGGAATGGGAGTATGGAAGGGTGGGGGACTTCAAGGAGATGAGAAGGGGTGTGAGGCGGGAATTGGGTAGTGGCAGGGCGGGGGACCAGCCGGCAGAGTGGGTGAGGTCGGTAAAGAGAGGGTGGGCGCATTGAGAAGAAAAAGAGCTGGAAGCGGGACAGTGTCCATAGTGGTAACTGATGTTAGTGGAATATATCGCAGGTTCCTGGCGTCTCCGGAGGGAAGGAAGGCTTATGGGGCTGCGTTGAGGAAGTACCCGGGCAGGGATGAACAGGAGACGAAGAGGGCCACCCGGGAGATTTTGAAGGGATTGAGGAAGTGGTTCATCGAGAAGGCTGGTGTGGAGGGGTCGTGGACAGGGGCGATGGCCCGGGGTTTTTACAATGAGATTAAGAGGGTGGGATAAATGGCGACTAAAGTGATAGCGGGGGTGGGAACGCCTGTGGGGGCAACGGCGATTAAGGCCGTGCCGGGAGTGGGGGTGCCCAGGGCTATGTCAGGTGGGAGAGCGGTCGTTCCAGGGTTGAAGGCCGGGGCGATGCCGGCGGCGACTGGGGTGGCGATAGCCGGGATGATGGTCCCAAAGGTGACGGTGGCCCCGGCGTTGATTACTGTGGGCCCTGGGGAGCTGGAGGCGGTATCGGAGAGTGATTGGAGCAAGCTGAATGTGGAGGAGCAGGCGAAGTTAAAGGAGCTAGGGGCGGATGGGTTCAGGGTCTGGTATAAAGTGGAATTTGAGAGGGATCATGTACTGGTGGGCCCCAAGGGAAAGGATGATCCTGAAGCACAGTGGATAACTAAGGAACAGTGGGATCCTTTGGAGGAGAAACAGAAAGAGGCCCTGGGTAGGTACGGTATAGATGGATATAATAGGTGGTTTTTGGATAATTACACTGCGGTAGGGGCAGCTAAGGACCAGTTCGTCGGCAACGAGATATTGAATAAGCTCCCCAAGGGGGGATTGCAGGTATTGATGGCTCAGGGGGTTACTGGGTATCAAACGTGGTTTACGTCCAACTTTACTGAGATAGGTACGGTGTCGGGGGAGAAGGCGATTGTAAGCAATGAGTCCTTGAATGAGATAACGGATATGGATGTCAGGAACGCTTTGATTACGGGTGGCATCGCGGGGTATGAACAATACATAAGGGATCACACCGTCACTGGGGGTGGAGCGGGGGCTACGATTTCTACAGTGGACTATGATGTACTTCCTCCTTGGGCACAGTCCATGTTTAAGGCGGAGGGGTTGGAGGCGCTTAACCAGGTGGGGGCAATGACTGCCCAACAGAAGTTCGATCTATACAAGAAGTATGGGGCGATAACGGATCAGAACGTGGTGTATATGGGGGAGCAGGGTGGGGAGCCGTTGACGTCGACGTTGACTGATGCCTGGCAGAGGAAGATGTACGATGCTGAGGGCTGGGCGGCTGTAGCCAACTACAACGGCCTGAGTAATGAGGCCAAGTTCAACAAGATGAAGCAGTATGGGGCTGTAGCGCCCACGATTGTCTACGCGGGGACGACGGCTGATGGTGTGGTCCAACAAATTGACTTGGCTACGCTTCCTACTTGGCAGCAAAACCTGGCCAGGAATGAGGGTGGCGCTAGTTTGCTTAATTTTGATACTTTACCCCCGCAAACGAAGTACGCCACGATGAAGAGTTATGGCTATGTTGATGATCAGGGCTTCGGTATGGAAGGGACGGAATATGCCGGAGAGGTAAATGGTAATCCTTTCTGGTACTCATATCCTCAGGTAGTTCAGATGGATGTCGATGCGGCTAATCGGTACGCAGCCTATAATCAATATTTGGATGATATTGGCTGGAAGGATTCGCGCTTGGGATTTGCAGTGTATCGCGTTGCGCAGAGACACCCTGAGGTCTTTGCGTGGACGGAATATATGGCTAATGAGGGGTTTGAACATATGCGTAAGGGGGAGGCAACTCTTACTCAGAAATCCTTTGAGCTCCTTTATAAGCAGTATGACCCTGAAACTGGGCACATGAAGCCGGGGTTTGAGACGTCTGCGTGGATGGAGCCGTATTACCAGGGGGCTATGTCTCCGGGGACTATGCAGAAGCCCCAGGGGTTCTTGCAGAAGGTAGGCTCAGTGGGATTTTTTCCGGCACTGGCGGAATATGCGCACGCGGGGGCGATAAGTACTGTAGAGGGGTGGAAAACGATCAGTCCGTTGCAGCCTGTGGAGGGATTAATTGGTAAGAAGATATGGACGGTGACGGTTCCAAAGGAGGTAAAGGAGGTTGCTGCGGGAACGTGGGCCTCACTTGTGGATGTTACCTTGGCGTTGCCGTCGATAATTGAGACGACGGCCAGACCATTGGCCCCAGTGTTTGCTCCGATGTTTAGTCCTGAATTGATGAGGGAATCGCATGGGCCTTTGGATATCTCCAAGATCAAGCCGGCTGCTATAGGTGTGGCCGCGGGGATAGGGGCGGCTGCGATTGGTTTTGGTACGTTTGTAAAGGAGAGGCCAGGGGCCATTGCTGCTAGACCGCTTTACGAGGTTCCTTACACCGCTGTGGCCTTTGCTTCTATGTTCGAAGGGGGGATCAAGGGGGGCTTTAAAGGGGTCAAGAGCGTCAGGGGCGCTTTGGCTCTGGAGGGTATTGAGAGGGTACTGAGCACGGAAGTGGGGAGGAAAGCAGCTGTGGGGTTGGCGAAGGAGGTTGGGGCCGTTCCTTATGAAGCTATGGGATTTGGTTTTGGGGCGATGAGGGGGGCGTTGCCCACTGTTCCTGGTTATGGAATATTGAAGGGTGGGGTCACAGGGGTAGTCAAAGGGTTTGGAGGCGTTAGGGAGGCGGCTGGGCTGAGACCATTAGGGGTAGTGGAAGCGGTACGCGGCCTAAAGATGTCTCAAGATATTGGTTCTGCTATTAGTACTGGGGCTAAGGAGATATCCTCTTTTGGTAGGGCTGGAGCCACTACTGTCCTTGGAGGAATGGAACGAGGGAGACTTATTGCCAAGGGCATGACCGGTGACGTTAATCTTGGGGCATTGAAGGCTGTGATTAGTGGAGAGCGGGGTAAAGTGAGCCTGGAGGTTTTGGGAGAGGGAAGAGGGGGATTGTGGGAGGTAGGTAGGAGGGTGGGGGAGACTTCTTTGGCTGCCACCGGGCAGGCTATTGGCGCCGGTGTGGGCGCGGGGGCGGGAATAGGTTTGACGGGGGCGCGGGTGGTTGGTGTTGGTATTCGTACTGGTACGCGGACTGCGGCTGCGTTGGGGGTGGCTCAAGGGGTCAAGTGGGCACCTAGGGAGCTGATGAGAATAAAGACTATGCCTGCAGGGGCACAGATGAGGGTTATTGGTGGGGTCGTGTCCACAGCCTCAAGGCCTTTGTTTGATACGCTGGTGCGTGCGGGAGATGCAGTGAACCATACCAGGCTGATAGGGCCTAAGGTGATGGGGGTAAGAGAGGCACTGGAGAGGACCCGAGGTATGTCTGGTGTCGAAGGTGTGATTTTAAATTGGATTAAAAATAAGGATGTGGTCGTCGGGGGGGCTGTGGCCGACGTTGTCCGGGGGGTAGTTAAGGATGCCGACATGCTTGAGGTCATGGTGGACACTGTAAAGGGCAGGAAGATGGCGGTGGAAGCTGCTAGTGCTTTGGCGAAGGATCTAAAGTATGGGGGTAAAGAGGTTAGGGTGGGGGAGACCCCCGTTAGCGGGTTTGAGGTAAAGGAGGTTATTAGGATTGATCCGAATACTGGCAAGCAGGTGATGGACCCCAGCACCAGGAAGCCCGTGGTGGATGCGGAAGGCAAGGTGGTAAGGGACTCCAAAGGCAAGGTGGTGTATGAGGAGAAACCCTTTGTGGATAATGTGTATGTGGAAGGGACGATTGCAACGGACGCTGTGATCCAGGTTAGAGAGGGGGACGTGTGGAGGGACACGGTAAAGGTAAGGGAGGCCATTTCGGAATCACAGGGGGCCTCCGCTCGTTTGTTCGAGTGGGTTGGCGCGGTGCCGGAGAGTGTTGGTGGGGTACAGGTAAGGACCCTTGCAGATAACTTGATGGGAAGGGTGTCCGATGCAGTGACCCCTAGAGTTGATGGATCTATTAAAGGTGTGGATTCTGGGTTGAGAGCGTCTTTGGACGCCTACGTCAGGGAGTTGGAGGCCCAGGTGGCGGAGTCGACGGGGGACGTAGCCCTTAGGTATAAGGACGCGATGGGTAAAGTCAAAGGGGTTGATTCTGTAGTGGGGGCTACGGCCAGTACATCGGGATTTGGTAAGGGGGAGATGCCTTCCAGGGAGCTTACGGGTTTGCCCCGGGGGGCTGTAAGTGCTGTGGGAAAAGGGGTGCAGGGTGTTGCCCGAGCGACTCCGCTTGGCTTTTTGGAGCGTGTAGGGCGACAAGTGGTGGCGACGGCTAAGGGTGGGTCCGCTCCTGGTGGAACGTTTTCTCTTATACCTGACGTTGCCAGGGTAGTTCCGCCTCATAAGATTAGCAGGTCGTTGATAAGTTTGGAGATAGATCGTGGTACCTTGGAAGCTCGGGTAAAACCCATTGAAGCCAGGCTGTCGGGGGATGAATTGTCCACTAGAATAGTGGGCGAGACGACGTATCGTGAACCGGTGGGATTGAATCCTGAGCAGCTTGCTGAGTGGAGGGACATTGAGCGAAAGGCGCAATCGATTAATCCTGAGGTACGAGAGCTAGCAGGGTATGATCGTGCGGAGTTCTTGAACAGGGTCGTGGGGGAGGAAAAGATGGGGGGGATCGCTGGGGGTGTTGATGCGATCCTGGCGGGGCGGATTGCGGTTCCAGGGGTCACCACATTCAGGGATAGCAACATCTCTTTGCAGGACATCACGGCGTATACGAACGTTGCGTTGATGATGGAATTGGAGAGGTTGCAGTTAGGGGTGCTCGATGCCAGGGATGTGGTTGCTCTTAAAGGGGTCGCTGGGATAGAGAAAGTGCTTTTTGACAGTGTTACTCACGACGTTACCTTGATAGGTGCTGATGGGAAGATCGTAGCTAAGGCTACTGGGGCGCAGCGGGTGTTTCCTGAATATGTTTATCACGCCACACCTAACATGACGGAATTTAGGAAGCAATTGGCGGAGAATGGATACGTAGAGGTAGATCCCGGTGGGTGGGGAGGCAACCTCTTGTTTACCTCTCCCCACTTTGGGCAGGCTTTTATGACTATGAAGTCAGCAGGGAATGTGGTGGACCCTGGGGCCATAGCCATTAGAGTCAATCCCAAAATGATTAAGCTCCCGCCGAAGGCGGCCTTGGAGGCCAAGGGCGGCTCCAACGCGATGCGGGACAAGATAAACGAGATGGTGGCGGCGGGGGAATTGGAGCCGGGGATTTATACGACGTGGAAGCACTATGGTACTGGTGTGGTGGAGTATGAGCTAGGGTTCACTCGTGGTTTTAAGCTATATCCTAATCAGATTTCCGGGTATGCCAAGAGTGTTAGTGCTGGGGCGACTCCGGTGGGGGAGACCCGGGTTACTAGCATGGTAGAGCATACTCCAGGGAAGATATTGACAGAGACTGGTGCGGCCGCTCCTGTGTTGGAAAAGTCATTGCACGTTGGGGAAACTGTTCCTATGTATTGGCTTGGGGTTGAAAAGGGGATGCCAATGCCCTCCTTGGGAGAAATGTACCAGGCCAAGGGATTTGGGGCTGTGGCCACTGCTCGGAGGTATTTGCCATGGAATCTCGAACTTGCCAGGGCGGCTAGGGAGACGGAGTCTACCAGGGTAGGAGGGATGCTCACTCCTAAGGTTCCTATCAAGGTCATAGCGGATAAAGTGGTAATGGCGAATATCGACGGGGAGTTGTTCAGGGTCGCTGACAAAGCCTTGATCGTAGACTCTGCGGGGAATGTCTTGGTGACTAAGCACCCGGCATCAAGGACTTTGGACTTGCCTGCCGGGGGGTTGGCCAAAGGGACTCAGTCGATAAATAACGTTGTACACGAATTGTCACAGGAACTTGGGTTGCCCGAAGGTAAGTTTAAGGTTACGGCCCAGCTCAACGACTACGTGGGGGGTCAATACACCCGGGTGTTTGTGGTGGAGATGACGGGACAACCGGTATTGAAACCGGGGGCGTTGGGTGAGGTATCCAAATATAAATGGGCCAATAAGGACACGCCGGGGTTGAATGAGTCTGTACCCCCGATTTTGGCGGACTTTGCAAGGAGTCGAACCAGTAACTTCCGGCCGTATGACGCTACTGTGGGGAGGGTGATGCCTGGGTCGGTTGTCAAAAAGGTAGTGTTCGATCTGGACGGCACGCTGATAGATGGCAATGGAAAGGTTGCCCCCGGGGCGGTCAAGTTGATTGAGGCGTTGGAACGCGATGGGAAGGAAGTGGCTTTGTGGACGCACTCCACTAGAGCTAGTACTGCCGGAATTCTGAAGAGCACTGGGTTGGACAGGTATTTTGATATGAACAAGAATGTGGTGACCAGAGAGAACTATGCTATTAAATGGGATATGGGCAAGAGAGTGGAGTTGCCGGATTATACGTTCAAGGATATTAGCAAAATCGATGGAGATATTCTTATCGATAATAGTGTGAGGCAGGTGCAACAGCAAATAGACCATGGCAACAATGTCATAAAGACGAAGACCTACCGGGGGGAGATGTTTGCTCCTGCTATGACCAGAGTAGGAGATACTTTGCTCGGCAAGAGTGTTAAGGCCCCTGCTGTTGGGGAAAGTCCCCTTGCTCCAAAGGCAGTAGATACTTTGACTCCGATGGATAGGGGATTGCGCTCAAAGGGGGCGATTGAGGAGGTTGTGGAGGTCCCTGGGGAGGAGTCTGGAGGCTTAGGTTACGCATATCCAAGAATTGGTATAGTCGGGATTCCCGGGGTTCCTGGGGTGACTGCAGAGGAATTCACGCGGAGTGCTGGTGTTGTGCCAGTATACACTGGATATAATACCAAGGCTCCTGAGAAGACCGTTGGGCTGGTGGGGGAGGAGATAGTTCCTGGTAAAGGAGCATATGAGGCTACGGCAGCAACGACGGGGTATGAGGAAATGTCCCCTGAGGTAACAAGAGGGGAGGAGATAGTTGTAGAGGGTGTAGAGGAACTTCGACCAGAAAAAATGGCAGAGGTGGTTGAAGAGCTTGTGGGGTACCCGTCTGAGGAGCCTGTGGTGGAGTACCCTGCGGAGGAGCCTGTGGGGTACCCTGCAGGAGAGGGAGTATACCCTGGTGAAGGGTACCCGGAACCAGCTACGAAGTGGAAGAACCCGCCCCCGCCGACCATTGGGAGATCCAGGGCTTTGGGAGAGGAGAGATTAAAGAGGCCGGAGGGGGGAAGGGAGGGGGTGCGGTATGGGACGCTTCCATGGAGTACTCCGTCTTTGGACGTGTATTTGCCGTTGTCGGTTATAGCACCGGTTACGGATATTACTGTTCCCAGGGCGTTGAAGTTATGGGAGGTGTCACCTTTAGTGAAGTCTCGACATATCAAGAAGGCCCGTTTGGGTACTGGTCGTAGGGTTGGGATTAAGAGGTCACCGGAGTTTAAGGAAGCGTAGTTTATGAAAGTGAGGTTGTAGATATGCCTCCGAGTAAGTGGGACATAGCCCGTGGGTTTTCTAACTACATGGTGCGTTTGAGGAGAAATCCAGTTGATTATGATCTTGGGTCCTGGGGGGAGGTGGAGAAAGCTGCGGTGGAGTACATGGACACTGGTAGAAGTAATCCTAAGTTGAAGGAGGATTACGACGAGTATGAAATAAAGATGGGGTGGGCAGAACCGTGGCGTCCCCTTAGTGAAGAGGAAGAGGCTTTGAGTAGGGAGGAGGATATTAAGGATCAGAAATACGTGGATGAGGTGAATAAATACTGGGATAGTCCGGAGGGGATAGCGAAGTTGGAACAGGTGCCGGGGGAACGAAAATGGGTGAAGAAGAAACCCAAGGGTATTTTGGGGCGCATCAAGGGTATATATGAGGAGGAGTATGGGTGGGAGGATTCCAGCCGTTAACCTCGCCATAGGCGAGTGCCTTGACCTTAGTTCATATTATATCAGAGAGGAGGTGTGCGTTTCCTCCACCAGCTAAAGCAGGTGGTATCCACGCACGTTATTATGACGGAACAGACGGCGGAAGCAACAGTAGTAGAGGAGGCGAGGATGCCTGCGTCGGGGTGGAGTGTTTTGGGAAAGACGGTGGTGTCGTCAAAGCGTGGAAAGGGCAAGGGTTGGAGTATTGGGCTAAAGGTAAATAAGCCGGTAGGGCCGTGGTCGCCATTGCCATTGATGCGGTATCCGGGGGAGTCAGTGGTGGAGGAGGATGCCAAGGAATTTGGTGCGTTTCCTAAGGAAGTAACTGATAGGCCGCCATTGCCCTTGATACAGTCCCCGGGGGAGTCGTTGGTGGAGGAGGATGCTCGAGGATTTGGTCCGTTGCCCGAGGAAGTAGGTGACATCCCGAAAGGCTCTTTCGTGGTGGATCAGTTGCCCTCGATAGGCTCGTGGGCCCGGCAGGGTCTTGGGGAGTCCTTCAGGACTGGGGCATTTGGTGGAGCGAAGGGGATGAGGTAGTGGCGGATATAAGGATGAGATAGATAGGTGTGGTAGAATATGGGGAGGAAAAGGGGGAGAGATTATGTTTGGGGGGGGGGGGGGTAATAAAGGGATGTATTACTACATCGTAGGGAGGGATCGTGAGTCGAAGCCATTCATTCGGGGGCCTTACTCTAGCATATTGGTGGCGGAGAGGGTTAATGATGAGATGGATCATCCGGGGGAGCTGGTGACGTTGAAGACGGCGGATCCGAATAGAGCCACACGTATACTCAAGGAACGCAAGATCCGTCGTTTAGGACTAGATGAAGGTATGAAAAAGTTTCGACATCCCGATGGGAAAAAGAGGGGCAAATGAGGATGGTTCGGGTGATAGGTGTTGTGGTGGTGTTGGTGGGGATGCTATGGGGAATAGTGGGGGTAGGTATTGGGACGAAGGGGGCGTTGGCGGCGAACGAGGGGACGTATACAATTTACCAGCTTTATGATGGGTGGGTGTCGAAGACGGAGACGGGGGCAGCGGTGGCGCCGGATGGGTATTCGGCGGCGCATGATGCTGCTAATGCGGATACGACACAGACTTCGGGGAATGACATCGTTGTGGGGCAGGATGGGGTTAGCGCTGGTGGGGGTAAAGGGACATATACAATTTGGAGAGGCCTGCTCTATTTCGATACCACAATGCTTCCTGCCAATGCTCAGATTGTTTCAGCTTCTGTTGTTTTGTTCACTAAGACGGATAATTCTGATGCTGATTTTGATGTGTGGCTGGTGGATGGGAGCAACATGGTGGCCCCGCCGGATGATTCTTGTTATGGGTTACTGAAGAATTCGGGGACGAATTTGGTGGAGGGGACGCCGTTTAACACCACGGGGTGGGTGGATAATTCGGCGGCGGTGATGCCCCTCAACAGCACAGGGATTGCGCTGATTGCCAGGACGGGGGTGACCAGGATAGGGGTAAGGAGCGCGTTGGATGTAAGCGCGACGGCACCTGCCTTGGGGACCCCGGAGTATTGTTCCTTCTGGTCCGCGGATGGGACATATGAGGTATATACCCCGAAATTGCGGGTGACATACCTGGAAGCGGACTTAGGGGTTCCTACCACATTCACTATTGATTCCTACTCTGTCAACATATTCAAAGGGTATATGACGCAGACTGATACGGCTACTGGAGTTCACGATACTGCGATCTTGTTCATGGCTACAGTCAACTACTCTATTACCCCATCTCAGAATCCTCGGGATTATTTCTTGGTGCAGTTGTTGGATAGCGTGGGGACCGTGGTGCTTCAGGGAAGGCTGCCGGCGTGGGGTTACCGGCCGATATTGTTGTATTCGGCCAGTGGCGGAGGTGTTACTTGGGGAGGAGATTATACAATTCGTATTGTGGGAGATCCGTTGAAGTTCGATGTCACCGAAGACGGATATGTAGCTAATTACGTGAGGACGTTTGCTATCCCGGAGAGTTCCTGGGTAGGTGAGGCGAAGATCAGTGGCAGTGAATTAAACGAGGCGTTGAAGCAATGGATATTGACCATGGCTACGAAGATGGGGGTAGTTGATGGTAAGGCGTATTTGGATTCGACGTATGGGTCGACACAGAAGGTGAATCCCTCGGGGCAGGCTGTCTTTTTAACTGGGGCGCCGTATCTTGATAGAGTGGCCCCGAGTATGTTCCAGCATTCGGAGGGCGCGTTCCAATGGCCTAGTGTTACTCCTACAAATCACCCCCTGGGAAGCTGGACCTATTTGGGATCAGTGCTGGGGGCGGAATTTGAGAATGTAGGGATCATTATCTTTGGTTATACCAGTCCTACGACGCAGCAGAGGGAAACGGCGGGGAAGACCGCGGCCGGTGGGCTGTTTGCTGTATTGGCGGTGTCTATCATTGGAGTAGTGGTGCTTAGGACGGGCAGTCCCCCTGCAGGTATTGTGTGCTGCTTCGGCGTGCTGCTCCTGGGGTTGGGGATGGGTATATACCCCCCAGCGTTGTTCGCGAGCTTGGCAGTGGGCGTCATCTTGTTGTCTCTTCATCAAATATGGCTACGTAGTGCGTAAACGGGTGAGGATATGAAGAATGTAGTGCAAAAGGGGTTTATGGTGCTGATGGCCTTGGCCATGGGCCTTGGGCCGCTGCTGGGGCTAATTGTGCTTGATAGGGGAGTGGTGAATGTAGAGGTGGCGCAGGCGGCCAGCAGGACGGTGGACATTGCTGGGTCCAGCTATTATGCATATGATGTGAAGCACCGCTGCATAGTGCGGAATAGCCTGGGTGAGCTTTATTTGTTCTACTCTGTCAGCGATGGTGCTAATTATCATGTATTTTATGATGTCAGTGATGACAATGGTTTGACCTGGTTAGGCGCGACGACCGTGGCCACGGATGCTTCGCAGGCCACAATTGACATAGACTCCAGTGATACGATCCACATTCTATATCTCGGGTGGGACGTGACTAATGACTACCTGCGGTATAGGCAGTTGGACGTGGGAGGGGTTCTCAGCCCTGTGGAGACTGTGGCTACGCAGGCGCTTGCGTCCGGTACACTTGGGACCGGGGGAATGTATGTGGATACATCCGGAGATGACCACATCGTCTATTATAAGACCCTTGCTGGAGTCTTTAGTGTGCTTTACCGGGAGAGAATCAGCACGGCGTGGAGCGGGGCTACCTCTATATATAGTGAAGCTGGTTCCGGTGCCGCTATTCCGGAGATCGGGCCGTATAATGCCGCGGGAACTGATGTGCTGGTGGGATGGAGCGACACGGATAGTAAGTTCTACGCAATGAAAAGGGTCAGTGGGACATGGGGGGCGGCGAAGACGGTAGGTGTCTACTACACGGATAATCAGGTTTTTGTCGGCAGGGATCAAAGGATTTACTACACCACTGGGACTCAATTGAACGTGGCCTATGAATCAGGGAGTGTATGGCTTTCAATGACCTTGGATAGTACTGCGGGGTATAAGCAGGTAGCGGAGGGGGTAGGGACGGGGGGATCGGCGGTGTTTGCGACGACCTCAAGCACGGTGGTGGAGTGGGAGTCGGGGACATTGACTCCTCTTGATGGGATGCCTCCAGGGGGTACCAATGAGCTTGGGGTATGCAACCAGGGGATAAATCTGGTTAATGCCTTATATATGGCCTACGGTATCTATAATGGTGATTCCTATCAACTGTTTTTCAGAGTAGAGGGAATACTGAGTGGCGGGACCGGGGGGACTGGGACCACGCAGGATACAGTTGTAGATTCCAGGTTGGATGGGCCGATGGATGTGGCCTCGCGGGACATCGTGGTCGACAGCAATGGAAGGATCTATGTGTTCTATGTGGACACCGTTAACTATGTTGATGCTCTCTATAAATACAGTGATAACAACGGGGAGACCTGGTCCGACACAATGAGGTGGGACGAAGGGGCTCCAACTAACGTGGGTAAAATTGAGGCCGTGGATATTGGCCCTGATGACGTCATTCATATTGTATGGAAGAACGTGGGGAATACTACGGTATTTTACAGGCAAATTGACCACGGGGTGCTTGGGGATGTGGAGTATGTGAGGGAGACCCCTTCCCCTTATGGTGACTGGTTCCCTCGTACTCCGGGGTATCTCGATAGCTCTGGGGTGTTCCATGTGCTGCTGGGGATTCAGACTGGGGGCGCAACGCATCTGTATTACAAGGAAAGGCCCGTGGGGGGCTTTGGTGAAGTCTGGCCGGGGGCGCCGGTTGACCTTGGGGCTTCTGATTCGATGTTGGGGGCGGCTATAGGGCCGTGGAATAACAGTGGAGATGTGCTTGTGGCATATGAGGGTGGGGGAGACAATGTATACGCGCTGAAAAGGATCGGTGGTGTATGGGGCAGCCCCGAACTGGTGTCCGACACTACTGCCGGCACTGGGGTGTATGTGAGCAGGGGGACGTCAGTGGTCAATGCGGACATATACGCCAGTTTTTTGGGGAGTATAGAAAAGATCTCCTGGGTTGGGGATGCGTGGGTTAAGACGGTCTTGGACCCCAATGGAGTGGGATATAGGTGGGTGATTCAGTCAAGGGCAGCGAGTAAAGCTGCTCCATTCTGGTGGGAGGCAGACACTGGAAAGGTGTGCGAATACATTACCTGGACTTCCACTGTGGCGGAGGGGGGCATTGGTATAGGTGGGTGTGATATTGGATACAATATACCTGATGCGGCGATGGTCGTATACAATTATGTTGATGGCGTGAACTATCAACTCAAGTTCTTCAGTCAGGTGCCTCCGCCGGATCCTGGGGCGTCCCCCTTGGTACTAACGAATAATGCTACGGGAATGGACGAGACCTCGGCGGTGCTTAATGGGTGGCTTTCCTACTGTACTAATCCCTGCAATTATTCATTCCAGTGGTCCCAGACTTCGGGTGGACCTTATGAGACCATGCCTTGGAGTTCAGGGACGGTGAGCTCTGGAGATGCGTTTAGTGCGACGCTGAGCGGGTTGGCCCCGGGGAGGACGTACTACTTCAGGGCGGTGTGCAGGAATGCGGTGAATGCGGCGGCATTGGGTTATGGGGTAGAGCTTTACTTTTCGACTGATATGGTCCTGCCTATTGTTACCACTCAGGCTGCGGATGAGATATCGGTGTCTACAGCGAGGCTTAAGGCATATTTGCTGGGGGATGGCGGGGGAACCTGTGATGTGCGGTTCCAGTGGAGCCCGCCGGTAGATGGGTACGTGACGGGGGATGATTCTGCCCTGGGGGCCTATGGGGCCAATGATTGGGCGGGGCAGACATTCACTACTGGTGAGGATTATGCCATGGAGGGGGTGGCGCTGAAGTTGTATAGGGATGTCGGGGGGACTCCCGGGATGTTGACTGTAGAGATATATGAGACGGCGGCGGGTGCCCCGATAGGAAGTCCCTTGGCCTCTGGGGCGTATAACGGCAATACCCTTGGGGTTACTGGGGCGTGGGTGGCCATTGATCTGGATGCCACGGTGGAATTGGGTGATGGAGATGTGTATGCAATCGTGTTGGAGGCATTGGATGCCGGAGGGGCTGGGGACGCTGTCCATTGGAGTAGTAACTCTGCCGGGGGGTACGCGGAGGGAGCGGGATTAACTAGTACGAATGGGGGAGCGACGTGGAGTGTGGAGACCGATGATTGCATGTTTGCTACGTTGGCTGCCTGGCAGAATACTCCCTGGGCTGGGCCGTATGCGCAGGGGGATAATGTTGGCTTTGTGATCGAGTCATTGGAGGCAGGAAGGGTTTATCGATTCAGGGCTCAGGCGCAAAACACATTGGGTATAGGGACTGGGGCGACACTTTGTTTCATCACTGAATTGACCCCATTCAAACCCACAAGTCTGATGGCTACTTCTATCTCCTATTCTGAGGTGTTTTTGACATGGACTAAGGGGAGAGGGGCGTATAAGACGAGGGTGATCTGGAAAAAGAATGGGTACCCGGCGGCTTATAACGACATCGGGGATGGGGTTAATGGGGGGATTGGGTACTTTGATATTGGGGGGTCATGTACCATAAGCGGACTGGCGGCGGGGGTGACCTATTACTTTGCCGCGTGGAGTTTCATTTCCAGTAACGGCGGGGAGTATGTGACGGTGGAGCCTGGGACGGGGGTATATACGGAGGAGGTGGGGAGTGGCTATCAGACGGTGGTGAGCACGGAATTCTTGGGGACGAGTAGTAGCTATTACGTGGGGGACAAAGTGGTTAATGTTACCAGGAGTGCTGAGGCAGAGATAGACGGGTTTACCAGCGATGGAGGAACGGGGACGGCGACGCTGGCGGGTGGCATCCTGGGACAGATCGATGGGGATGAATTCTACATAATGTACTGGACCAAGACGCTGGCCACTACGTCGGCTGGGTATTCCAGCGATTTCCAGCCGTATTCTTTGAGCCCTGGGGGGCATACCAATTGGTTTTTGCACCCTAACGACAATGCGGTTCCGTTCCTTCCGGGAAGAGGAATGTTGGCGGATGCGGCCTCTCAATTTGGCATGGCTATGGGGTACATGCTGTTTTTCTGCTCCATGATTGCAGCGTGCATGGTAGGTTTCGCCGCGTTTTTGGTTTCCCGTAGCCTTCCGACGACTGTTTTTGCCATTGGGGGGTTCCTGTTGATCTGTATGTTGTTACAGACCGCTCCGGGGTGGTGCTTCTTTCTTTACGTAGCCATTGGGGCTCCCACTGGATACGTTTTGAACAAGGGAGCTGCGGTCTAGGGGGGTCGTATATGTTACAAACGAAGTGGATTGTTTTCGTGGTAGCGGTATGGATCGCATTGACCCTGGTTCTTTGTGTCGTTGAGGGGACTACCATAGACAACTCGGACGAAAACTCCCCGTATTACAATCCTGCTGCCCTTCAGAACAGTACCACGCTGGAGCAGCTTCAGAATTTGCAGGTATTTAAGGCCGATGATATCACTAGCATGGCCACCGGGTTGTTCTCCCCTGATTTATGGTCGTGCATGGCCAGCATGCTTACCTTGAATTACCCCGGCGTATTCTATGGTGATTGGGTCTATGTCAGGATGGTATTCTTGTTGCCTTTGGTTGGAGGCATGGTTTTCACTATGGTGTATTCGGCGATAAGGATGGTTCGTGGAGGATCTGGGATATGAGGATTTTTAGGGTTTTACTAGCGGTCCTGATCGTTGTTGTTATGACCCTGCCCCTGGTGCTGATTGACAGCGTCCTGGCCGCTGCTCCCACTGTGACCTCCTGCACCCCTCCCACCGGGAACAGGGGGGAGTCTTCGAAGTCTGTGGTAATTGCAGGGACGAACTTTACAGGGAGTACCAGGGTGAACTTTGGGTCGGAGGATTGGGACTTTGGGACGGCGGGGGAATATACCTATGATGCCGGCAAAATCGTGGTGAGTGGGGGGTCGGCGGCTTTGGTGGCACCGTGTTATTCCCATTGGATGTACAACGAATCATCTGGCACCAATGCGAGTGACGCTTCCGGAAACGGCCGCAACGGAACAATTGTGGGCAGCCCGCAGTATTGGGTGCCGGGGAAACTGAACAACTGTGTACGCTTGGCTGGGCAGTACGTGGACTTCGGGGCTATTGCCGATTGGGAGAGAACAGACATTTTTAGTGCTGAATGTTGGTTCAAGGTGTCTGCAATCACCGGCAATGCGATGATATTCGGCAAGGAACTTTGGTCGGGGACGTACCGAGGATGGTCTACATATCTGGATGCATCAGGGATGGTCTACTTCTTGCTCTGTAGTGATTTCGGAACCCTCAACTATCTTCAGGTAAGAACTACGGCCACGGGATTTAACAATGGCGCGTGGCATCATGCGGTGTGGACCTATACTGGGTCGTCGTTGGCCTCGGGGGTAATCATTTACGTGGATGGCGTTGCTCGGGCCGTCAGTGTTTTGCAGAATACCCTCAGCGCTACGATCAAAACGAGTGCTACAATGCAGATGGGTGCTGCTTCTGCTTCTGCTATGTGGCCTGGGGATATTGACGAGTCGGTCCTGTATACCAGCGTGCTGAGTGCTTCTGACGTTACTGCTAGATATAATGGAGGGGCTGGTACGCAGACTATCATTGGCTCGTATGATACGAGTGACCCGCCAATAGTGGGCAACAACACTTTGTCCTTTGCACAAAACCTTACCTCATTTGTGGCGACGGCGACGACCCCTTCCGGTACGGAGATAAGGTACCAGGTGTCAGTGAACAATGGCAGCACATATCGCTATTGGAACGGCGCTATCTGGACGACCTCCGATTTAACATATGCGCAGTCTTCGACGGCCTCAGATATCAATGTTAACATTTCCACGCTGGGTTCGTCGGGGACGTTCAAGGTGAGGGCGATGTTGCACTCTACGGGGGCGAATACGCCCACGCTGGATAACATTGCTGTGGGATCGGGCATT
>Ga0315293_10001114_pt1 | contig 26026 bp, 19 predicted proteins | sample YL17G13_20_MG_FD_203071 | JGI IMG/M metagenome (GOLD analysis project Ga0315293, IMG submission 203071) | Sediment microbial communities from Yellowstone Lake, YNP, Wyoming, USA - YL17G13_20 | ecosystem: Environmental > Aquatic > Freshwater > Lake > Sediment | place: USA: Wyoming | collected...
GCGCGCTGACCGTTGGCCCGGCGGGCGACAACATGGTGAACTTTGCTACCTTCCTGGCGTCTGATAACTCTGTGGGCGCAGGGAATCTGGCGGGTGTGATGGGCTCCAAGAACCTGAAAGCCATCGCAGTGAGGGGCGACAAAAAGGTCGGGGTAGCGTATAAGGAGCAACTGACAAAGCTCAGGGGCAGGGTACGCGCGCTGAGCATGGGCTATCTCGAACCATTGCTTGCTATGGGGTTATTGACGTCCAGAGACAAGCTGAAGAAGAGCTTCTGCCAGGGCTGCCCCAGCGGATGTGTGAGGGCTAGCTACCAGAAACCCGACGGCGGCGAGAGGAAGTTCATGTGCCAGGCAGCCATGTTCTACGAGACCCGCGCACAGCGCTACTACGGCACCACCGATGTCGCCCTCAAAGCCACCGAGCTTTGCGATGACTATGGAGTGGATACACGCGCCATAGAGACCATGATTATGTGGCTGAGCCGCTGCCACAAGTCGGGGCTGTTAACGGATGAGCGCACGGGGATACCGCTCTCGAAGATAGGGAGCTATGAGTTCATCGAGGCATTGGTTAGGAAGATTGCCCACCGCGAGGGGTTCGGCGACCAGCTCGCCAACGGCACCCATAAAGCAGCCGCAGGTATGGGCAGCGAGGCGCAGAAGCTGATTAAGGATTACATGACCAGGACCGGCGACAACGAGCTGTATGGTCCCAGGCTGTATATCACCACAGGCATATTCTGGGCTATGGAGCCTCGCCTGCCTATCCAGCAGCTTCACGAGGTGAGCGTGCCTGCTATGCTGTGGGGCGCCCGGCAGAGGGGTTTAGAGCAGGTTCCGGTCACCACTGAGGTGCTGCGCGCTATGGCTAAACGTTTCTTCGGCAGCGAGCTGGCGGTGGATTTCTCCACGTACGAAGGCAAGGCGACTGCTGCAGCGAGGATTCAGGACCGCGAGTATGCCAAAGAGAGCCTCATTCTATGTGACCTGTTCTGGCCCATCTACTTCTCGGAGGCTAACCCCGACGGCGTGGGCGACCCCTCCCTCGAGAGCCAGATTTGCGCAGCGGTAACTGGCAGGGAGATAGACGAGGCGGGCTTATATAAAATCGGCGAGCGGATTTTCAATCTGCAAAGGGCTATCCTGTCCAGAGAAGGGCGCAAGGGCAGAGAACACGACATAATAGACGAGTACAACTTCACCACTCCTTTGAAGGGAGACTTTGGCAACACCGATTGCGTGGTTCCCGGCAAGAACGGCGAGCTTTTCTCCCGCAAGGACATTGTCCTCGACCGCCAGGATTTCGAGAAGCTGAAGGGCGAGTTCTATGGAATCCGCGGCTGGGACGTATCATCCGGACTTCAAAAAAGAGCGGGGCTGGAGAGACTGGGCTTGAAAGATGTCTCCGTAGCGTTAGAGAGGGAAGGGCTTCTCAGATGAGGGCTTTCGATTTCAAGACCTTAAGTTGCAGGTACTTCAAGCGGTTTGAAAGGAAATGGGCATGGCCTGAGGCTGAGTACCTGATTGATAACGTTCCCGACGAGATCTGGGGGGATGTGGTAGGGGACAGCGTTGCTAACTGGGTTTATCAGCAGGGATTCTTCGCCGCCCTGATGAGGTGCTATGCTCCGAATGGCTCATTGATGCTTGTTGATTTAGGGTGCGGTCACGGGAAACTGGCTCCCGTGAGCGTGTTTTTCACCCATCCCGGAGGCGAATACCTGGGGATTGACATCCAGGAGGGCTATATAGACTATTGCAGACAGAAATATGCGAAGATACCCAAAGTGAAGTTCCACCTTTCCAGGGATATCAATCCGTTCTATCCTACAAATCAAAAGGGTGCTGCTGATGGAAAGACTTCTTATGGAGAAGACTGGCCCCTCGCTGCTGAGTCAGTGGATGTGGTGATAGCGATATCGGTTTTCACTCACCTGCAGGAAGCGGATGCCCTGGGCTACGCTGACAAAATACACAGCGTCCTCAAGCCCAACGGTCTAGCCATCCTTACCTGTCACATTGTAGAGGAGCCGAGGGTAGAGCCGGGGTTCATCTTCAACTACGACCCTGTGCTTGCTGGTATGTTTAAGTTCAGCACGCCGTTGCCCGGCAGCCGCAACTGGTTCACCTGCTGCCCGGAGTTGCCCGAGTCGGGCATAGCGATTAACATGGCGGGATTAAATAGCCTGATACAGGGGAAGTTCAAGACAGAGCTCATCCTGAGGGGTTCAGGCACCGGCGGCAGCGACCCCATACCGCAGGATGTGGTGGTAGCGAGGAAGGCGGCGTAGGGTGAGTGCAGTCCGCCCGGGCAGACGAAACCCACCCATCCACTGTGGATGATAACATCCACAGTGAGCGAGAGAAGTTATTTCACTGACCCACGGGGCAGCGGTTTATGCACTCATAGCAGGTGTAGAGCAGGGTCACGCTTTGAGCCTGATAGAGGTTCCAGTATTCGGGGTCTCGGAGCATCGTTTTCTGTTGCTCAAGAGGTGCTTCCAGTAGCTTCTGCATAAACTGGATGTGCGCAGCCATCCCCCATCTCTGCTGCTTGTTGAGGCATTTGACGGAGTCCTTCAGAGTGTGCGTATTCAGCGCCTGTGCCGGGCAGGATTGCACGCACAGGTCGCAATCACCGCAGAAATTCTCCTCTATAGGTTTGTCTGCCTCCAGCGCGGCGTTTGTAACTACTGCTCCTAAGCGCACCCTGGGTCCCCACCTGCGCGTGAGGAGCAGACGGCTTTTCCCTATGGTCCCCAAGCCAGCGCCCACAGCAACATGGCGGAGGGAGATATCGCCCAGAAGACCCTTGGTCTCTCTGCTCATCTCGATGGGTGAGGCGGGCACTACCAGGGCAGCCCGGTATCCGCGCTCCTCAATGAGCCTGCCCAGCTTGAGCGATAGTAACTCCTCCTCTTTGTATGTTGCGTGGGTGGATATCATGGCAGAGAACAGGCTCGGGCTTTCTATGGAGCCACGCAGCATGGGTATGGCGAAAACCACTACACTGCGTGCTTCTGGCATCACCTTGGTCACCGGCAGCGGTGGCGTACAAGGGGGAATGGATTCCACGGCTGCTATCCCAACCAGGGCTGCTCCGTTAGCTATAGCTGCCGTTTTGATTTCTTCTGTGAGTTCGTGCGGTGAAGATGATGCGCCCATTGTACCCCCTCCCCCCAGCGGTTAACCTGGATTCCTGCTTTCGCAAGGAATGACATTGAATAAAGGCAGTTCTCTTATTGCGCTTAGTTGGCTAAAGCTCTATCTCTTTCAGCCCCTTGGCGATGTTGAGCTTGGCTTCGGTTAAGTCTTGAATCTCCTTGGCGGTCCAGCCAGGGGCGACCTCTTTGAGCCAGAGCCCCTTCTTGGGTACGACCTCTATCACAGCGAGGTCGGTTACGATGAGGTCAACGCTTTCCTTGGCGGTGACGGGGTAGGTGCATCTCTTGACTATCTTGGGCTTGCCATCCTTGGCAGTGTGCTCCATGAGGATGATTACCCGTTTCGCACCATTAGCCAGGTCCATGGCGCCGCCTACGGTGCCGCCAAGGGCGCCGCTGCCTGTGTTCCAGTTCGCCAGATCGCCCTTCTCCGAGACCTGGAAGCCGCCCATGATGCTGGTGAGGCGACCGCTTCTAATCATGATGAACGAGGTTACTACATCGAAGCACGCCATGCCGGGAGCGGGCTGGGTAAACCTGCCGCTGGCATCTATGTAGTGCCAGTCCGCCTTGTCCACCTCGTCTCCACGAACCAGAGGACCGTAACCCAGGATACCAGCCTCAGCTTCGAATCTGATGCCCTCGGGCACGTATAAGGCGCAGAGGGTGGGCAGGCCGAATCCCAGGTTGACGCAATCGCCGTCCTTGAGCTCTTTGGCTGCTCTCATCGCCATGGTGTCCTGGTCGAGTCTCTGCTTCATGGTTAACCTCCGTTGGATAGATTGTCAAACCCGCCCCTACCGAAATTATTTTTGGTCGATTTTGCCGAACAGCAGGTCGCGCACGCTGCCGATTTGGGTGAGCAGGCTAATCAGCTTGGCACCTTTCTCGGGGGTGCCGTAGCCAGACTCTGGTATCTCTAGGATGCGGTCAACAAAAGCGCCAGGCACGACAACGCTTTCAGCTTCTATCTCTCCTACCTCTACTATCTTATCCGCCTCGACGATGGTGGTTTTGGCTGCCATCGCCATCATGGGCTGGTCTCCCCTGTATCCGCCCTTGAACACGAGGTTGCCCAGTTTGTCCGCCTTGTGGGCTGTGATGAACGCATAGTCGGGCTTTATCGGCTCCTGGAAAAGGTATTCCTTGCCTTTGATAACCCTTTTCTCCTTGCCTGCCTCAAGAAGTGTGCCTATCCCGATGGGGTCGTAGATGCCGCCCAGGCCAGCAGCGCCGGCATAGAGCCTTTGGGCTAATGTGCCGTGGCCCATGATCTCCACCTCCAGCCCCTTGTCCACGTATTCTTTTATGAAGTCGCCGGCACCAAGGTTCATGATGCCTACGATAGATGCTATCAGCTTCTTCATCTGGGGAAGCAGGAGTGAGGGGAGGACAGCATCATCCTCGTCCCAGACCATGGGGATGAACGTGTGGGTGATGACGGTGAGGTCTTTCGTGCCCCTGCGCTTCAAGGCAGCGATGAGGTTCTGGGGTGTAGCCGGGTAGCCCCAGCACTCTATGGCTATCGTAGCGCCATCGGGTATATCGGCGACCGCCTCATCGAAACTGGAGAATACTTTGTTAATCATTTCAACCCCCTCTATCCCCCAGTCTTGGGGGAATTTAAGAATTGGGGGACACCACCATGACCCCCGCCAAAGGGACGAAGCCCCTCTGGACTTCCCGGTTGCAATAGAAATCTAAGTGTTTAGGATTGTGTGCTTGGAATTTGGGATTTTCTCAAAGGTTATTTCTTGGTACAAACCCTGTAATGGCAAACTGCGCAGCCCGTTCTCGCCGGGCTGTCTATCACCTCGGTTTTGGCGATGCGCTTCTTGGTGGCAGCCGCTATCATTTTACCCGATAGACGCGCCCCGCTGTCGCAGCATTCCGGTAAGGCTTCTCGTATCCCCAGCAGCACGAAGGGACAATGGCACATGGGTTTGCCATCTTCTCCGATAGTTGCGTCGTAAGTCAAATCGTAAACTTCGCCACTCTTGCTCCTCTTTATAGTCCAGGGACCTATGGGCGCAGGCGCTTCTTTGACAAATTTGACATAATCATTCCAGTTCATGCCGGGTTGAATGCCAAGAGCCCCCGCCATAGCCAGGTCCTCGCAGGTCAGGCATATTTTGGTGAGGATAGCTTTCCTTTGTTTTGCTGGAAGCTCTTTGATTGCTTCAAACACTGTGGTCATGAGCGCAGGCATCCATGCCCTGTAAACGGAATCCTTAATGTCGTCTGGTATCTCGAGCGCCAAGTTTCACCTCCCTGGGTTTATGTTGCTAGAATTCCCCGGGATGGTTGGGGTTCTTATTAAACCACTGTTTAGGAGATAGCAAGAATGAAATTATAGCAGCCTTGCCACATGCTTTCATCACTGTTGCCAGGTCTCTGAAGCTCATGGCAGCGCGAATCCGCCACTTAACTGGCTCCGTGGTGTCTACGCACAATACCAGGTAATCGCCCACGCGCTTCATCTCAGCGACTTTTCCTGTCAACTGTTGCTTTCCCAATCCTGTCGATCTGAAGTACATCGTTGCTTACCTCTCTAGGCCTTAAAAAGTGATTATGCCGCGCATAATCTTTCCATCGATAGTATCCTTTATGGCCTTGTTGATTTGTCCAAGTGGATAGCGGGCTGAAATTAGCTTGTCCAAAGGCAGTCTGCCCGCCATATACAAATCTATATAGTGAGGGATGTCGATCTGAGGCCTTATGCTGCCGACGGTGCATCCTGTGATGACTACTTCCCTCAAAAAACGCCATGCCTCGATAGAAAACGTTGCTCCTATGGGGGCTAGTCCTAGAATCACTGCCATACCGCCGGGTCGAGAGTAAACCGAGTGAACAGCCTGGGTCATGGCCGTGGTACTGCCGATAGCTTCGAAGGCGTAGTCCACGCCACCAGCGCTGATTTCTGCAATCTTAGCTATTGGGTCATCTTTGGAGGCGTTGACCAGGTCGGTTGCTCCCAGCTCTTGGGCGAACCTGAGCTTCTTATCGAGCATATCCACAGCGATGATTTGTCGCGCACCTACCAGTCTCGCTGCCATGATTACAGCCAGTCCCACACCACCACAGCCGAAGACAGCCACGCTGCTCCCAGCCTTCACCCTCGCCTTGTTTATCACCGCGCCGATTCCTGTGGAAGCACCACAGCCCAACAGACAGACCACATCCAGGGGCGCATCTTCACGCACTTTGACTGTTGCCGATTCATCCACCACAGCGTATTCGGCGAATGACGATTGGGCCATAAAGTGGCTCAGCTCCTCGCCGTTCTTTCTTTTCAACCGCTTGGTGCCGTCCGGCATGCTGCCCATGAGCATCGCTGTCTGTGGGTAATTCTCGCAACTGGTGGGAACACCCATCGTGCAGGCAGGGCATTTCCCGCAGTAAGGGGCAACGGTGAGTATCACCTTATCTCCCGGCTGCACCGTTGTTACACTGCTTCCCACCTTCTCCACAATCCCAGCACCCTCGTGGCCCAGCACCACAGGTGGAGGCGTCATCAGGTCGCCCTTTATGCAGTGGATATCACTGTGACATACACCGGTTGCCACCAGCTTGACCAGGACTTCCCTGTCCCTGGGGTCGTCAAGCTCGACCTGCTCTATCTTTAAGGGAGTATTCAGCTCCTCCAGGATTGCTGCTTTTATCTTCATATCTGTTGCTCCTTTTTGCAGCCTGCGGTTTTCAATCTCCGAAATAGCCTTTCTTGCGTGCTTTGACAATGTACTCAGGCTCTGACCACCACTTCTTGATTCCGAAGTCCTCCGCAATGGTGTTTGCAGCGATGTACCCCGGTCCGAAGGTTACCAGTCCGCCGGGGTTGACACTGGCGCCGCAAACGTACAGGTTCTTCACAGGCGTCCTGTTGCAGGAGCATTCGTCGTTGGGTCTGTTATATGCCATCTGGAATATTTCGTAAGCGCCCTGTTTGAAGGAGCCCTGAACCATGTTCAGGTATTTATTGGAGAAATCGATAGGGGCAACAAAGTAGGTCCAGAGCACTTTGTCCTTCGTCAGGTTAGGGGCGTATTTCCGCAAGGTGGCTAAAAATAGCTCTTCGTGCGCTATTCTCAGCTTGCGGTCCCACCACTTCTCAGCACCGCCTTTTAGATTGTAAGGCGCCATCTCATACATGGAGGCGGTATGTCGTCCCTTGGGCGCCTGGCTGGGGTCATGCACGGTGGGGAAGGCGCAGTTGAAGGCGACCTTATCTGTAAGCTCGCCCTTCTCTATGGCTTTGAAGTGATGTATCACGTCATCTGGTGTTTCATAGCCCAGAACATACATCAGCCCTTTGTTGATGGCTGGATTGTCGGCGGCAGCGGCGAAGTTGGGCGGCTCTTCTAGCGCAGCATGCAGTGAACACAGGCTCCACTTCTCCCAGTGCCAGTTCTTAATCTTGTCTGCGAAGTCTTTAGAGAGATTCTTCTCTCCTACTAATTGCAGGAAAGTCTGGTCAGGGTCTATGCTGCTGACCACTGCCTTATCAGCCTCGTAAATTGTCCCGTCCTCCAGCTCCACTCCCTTCGCTGTGCCGTCCTTCACTAGGATGCGCTTAATCCGCATGCTGCCCCTTAGATGACCGTTGCCGGGCTCCTGGATAACCCTCGATATCGCATTGCTCAAGCGGTGCGACCCACCGAGACAGAGCCTGCTGTTGACGGCCCGGTTCAGCATGAGGGGCACCAGGAAGCCAAGACCACCGTTATCATATTCCAGTCCCCAGTGACAGGAAAGATAAAGCATTAAGGTCCGCACTTTCTCGTTTTCGAAGAGCTCATATACAATCTCTTTGGGGCTCTTGTGTTGATACTCGGACAGCTCTCTGCCGACCTCGGTCTTCTCCATGCCAACCACCGCATCCAGGGTTGGCAGAGGTTTGACATAAGTACCGGGAGCGAGAAACTCATCCATGAACAGCTTGAACTTATGGAAGACCTCGCGGTAGGCCTTGGCATCCTTGGCAGAGAACTTGGCTATGGAATCGCATGACCTGTCTACGTCCGAGTAGAGGCATAGAGCCTTGCCATCGGAGAACGGCATCGTAACCTGCAGTTCGGGATAGATGTACTTGCAGCGGTACTTCTCAAGCTCGAGGTCTTTGTAAGGCGGGGCGTAGTCCACCATCATGTGATATATGCAGTGGGTGTTGTGATAGAAGCCGCCGAGAGTTACCTCCTCGGTAGCAAGCCCGCCGCCCACCTCGAAGTACCTTTCCAGCACCACCACCTTCTGTCCCGCTTTGCTCAGGTAAGCAGCCACGCAGAGTCCGTTGGGTCCACCACCTATAATGACGAAATCGTACTTGTAATTTGCCATCTCAATCTCCTTTAATACAAACGCCCTTCCCAGGGCTTCCAGAGATTCAGCTTCTGGGCAATGCGCTTGTAGCAGTTATAGCCAGCCCAGCCTGTCAATCCCAGGGAGTAGTGGCAGGAACCCGCTGCCATCCAGAAATCCTCTATGCCGGGGATTTGATACTGGGCGAATTCCGGGATGGGTCTACTCGCCCCCCACTGGCTGGGGGTGCCTGAGATTAAGCCCCAGTTGCCATCCACGAAGTTGTCGCTTCTCTGCATGATGTCCCAGGGGGTATCTATGTTGGCGGCTATTACGTTATCCCAGGTCATGTTCGGCGCGTACTTACCCCACTCTTTGAGGAAGTGGTCGGGCGCCTCTTTCTTTATCTGCAGCCACTCCTTCTCAGTCCTCCAACTGGCGGGGAAAGCCATCTCCTCCAGGAGTGCGACATGTTTCCCCGGAGGCGCGTAGCTGGGGTCCCATTTGCTGTCTGTACCCTCCCAGAGGTAGAGCCTCTCGGGCCAGTGCCCTGGTCTGATGTGCTGATTATTGAAGCGATATTCACGGTCGAGGTACTCGATATCAGCATCTCCCATGAATATCCAGCGACCTTGACCGCAATCGGGGTTCCAGGCTTCTGCTTTGTACTTCGGAAGCTCGTGGAAGGCGAAATGACCCCAGAAGATATTGCCCCTGTCTGTCCTCAGTTTGGCAATCTTCCTCCGCCATTCGGCACCTTTGGGGCCTAAGTCCACATTACGAAGATGTCTGGCGAGGGTGTGAGTGATTACTATAGAGGTGACCACCATCTTCTTGGCCTCTATCACGGTGCCGTCAGCCAGCTTGATTCCACAGGCTCTGCCATTTTTCACCAGAATCTCATCGACATCGGCACCTACGAAGAACTTCCCACCCTGTTCGCTCAGAGCTCTCTGGAGGGCGTGAGTAACGTTGTGAGTGCCACCTTCGTAAACACCCCCTCCGAAACCGAGCACCTGCATGGGGACGTTGAACATCATCACGGGCAGTGGTGCAATATCATCAGGGTAAATGCCTGCGGAACCAAGCATTCTCAAGGAATGCGCCCTCAGTTCATTGCTCTCGAAGAAGTCGGAGACATATTCGGTGGCACTCATGAACTGGTGCCTGCGTTCGAGGCCTGAGGTCGGGTCGTTAAGTAAAAGTTCAACAGGGTCAATCTCGCCAGGGAGGGGAGGAGGATTCCATAGGACCTGCATTGCGGCAAACCCCCATTGCCATACTGTGCCTTCCCCGAACCTCGCCAGCACCTCGGCATCCCTTTTCGATATCCTCTCCACCTCTTTCACGTTTTTCTCGACTATATCCTGCTGCGGGGTAATCATCCCGGTCTCCTTGTCCCAGGCTATCGAGCGATAAGAGACTATGCATCTTCCGTCAGGAAATACCATCGAGCTATGAACCGGAGGGAAAATGTAGTTGAGCCCCTTCTCGTGAAGCTTGAAGTCCTGGTTCACCGGGCTGGCAAAGAACCCAGCTACGTGAGCGCAGGGGTTGCCGCGGAAACCAGATGCCGGGCGTGGCTCAGTGCAAGCCCCGCCGCCCAGCTCGCGTCTCTGCTCGAAGAGACCTACGGTGTATCCGTTTTTAGCCATATAGTTGGCGGCTATCAGACCCTGATGACCGCCCCCAATCACTACCACATCGAAACTTGCGTCAGCCACTGGTACCTCCTTTTGTAGCACTCAGGTTTCAGCAGTCAGCCATCAGCCTTTTGGGCGCAAGGCCTTGCGCCACCACATTTTGAAATTTCGCTTTGAGCTTGCCGTTTCAACCCCCTGTGTCCCCCACTCTTGGGGGATTCTAAGAGTTGGGGGATACCCCCAAACCCCCAGCAGAAGGGCTTTGCCCCTCTGCACTCCCCAGATTCCTAGCGACGGAATTTTGCTATCTCTTTGTCTATTTCCTCCAGCCCCAATCGTTTGAGGGTTGCTTTGGTTGGGATGCCGTTCTTGTCCCAGCCTCTTGCTTCGTAGTACTCGTTTATAATTACATCGGGCTTTCTTATGACCTCGCCGTCCCTTAAACCGCCCTGCAAGGGCTCGGTGTACATTCGCTTGGGCAGAGTATCGTCCTTGCGTGAGAACCCCTCCTTAATATTGAAGCAGCGCTCCAGGTTATATACCTTCTCTCCCACGTGCTCCAGATAGTCTGCGCTCCCGAACTTAGTCTCGCCCAGAGCAGCTACCAACATATTTGCGATGAGTTCCAATCCAAAGAGCTCCAGGTTATTTGCAGGGAACAGGCAGGCATTCACCAATTCTACGGCGGCTACGTAGTCCTGATTATATTTCACGACATCGCCCTTGCCATCGTCAGCAGCGGCATCAAGCAGGCGGGGTCTCGGGTTACCCAGCTCTTGCCCAGAATATCCATAGCAGTGATTGGCACCCGAATTGTTCAGGGCATAATGCATGCCCAGTGCCTTCAGTGAACGTGGCTCATAACCCGGCATTTCCAAGCCTTTGACATGCATGGCATAATCGGCAGATCCTTTACCTATGCGCTCTGCTGCCCTTTTAACTCCCTCGGCGAGGATGTCGCCAATGCCATCGCGATTGGCGATTTTCTCAATGAGCTTGAGCATGGGCTCGGGGTCGCCGTATTTGAGCACCAGCCCGCCTGTGTCCTTGGTGGTGATTATGCCCTTCTCAAAGAGTTCATAGGCAAAGCCGATGCTGTTGCCGGTGCTGATGGTATCGAGCCCCAGCTCGCAACACATGTGGTCTGCCATCACCGTCGCCCCGAGGTCGGCGCATCCTGTGGGACCCGTGAAAGCCCAGATAGTCTCATAATGGGGGCCCTCGCTGTTAACCCCTGCGTAAGGTCCGTCCGCTACCGTTCGAACCTTGCCGCACTTGAGCATGCAAGCGTAGCAACCGACGTGCTTTTGCGTGATAGCGGCATACTGCAAGAAAGTAATCTTCTCCCACCCTTCCAGTTCACCCGAACGAAAGTTACGCACTGGAAAAGTTCCGATAGAAAAACCGGGATAGTCGACGCCCATAGGGGTACCATAATCGCGGAACGGCTCGAAGCCCAGCCCCTCTTTGAAGCCTTTCACCTGCTGTTCCAACAGCTTGCGGAACTCTGTTGGATTAGCCAGTTCTTCCTTCCGGCTAGCTTCTATCACCACGGCTTTCAGGTTCTTGGAAGCCATGACTGTGCCCACGCCGCCGCGCCCGGCGGTGCGCCGACCGCTGAAGATGCCTGCATAGCGCACCATCTTCTCCGCGGCAGGACCCACGCAAATCGTGCGGGCCTTAGCACCATGTTGTTTCTTAAGATATTCCTGGGTCTGGCTGGTGGTCTTCCCCCAGATAGCGCTGGCCTCGCGTATCTCGGACTTCCCATCTGCGATATGCAAATATACGGGTTTTGCCGCTTTACCTTCGAAGATTACGAGTTCGAGGCCCGCCCATTTAAGCCACGCTCCGAAATCGCCCCCGCCGTAGCTGCGGGTGATGGTGCCTGTGAGTGGGCTCCTGGTTACCACAACCCATTTGGAGAGCGACTGCGCGCTGGTGCCTGCCAGGGGTCCTGTGCCTATGAGCAGTTTGTTTTGCTTGCCCAGAGGGTCGGTGCCCGGCGCAACCTCATCATAGAAGTACTTGCTGCCGAAGCCCCGTCCCCCCACATAGTCTAAAGCTATCTTCTGGGGGATATCCTCATCTTTTATCGTACTGTTGGAAAGGTTCACACGCAGTAACTTGCGCATGGTTCCTCCTCTTGGGGCAGACACATTGGTCTGCCCCCACATTTTGAATTCTTACCCCAGGTAATCCAGAATACTCTCGCAAATAGGAAATGCTATCTGGAAACACTTGTCGGACATCTGGGTGCTCACAGAGCGAATCGAGTCTCCTGCAAGGTAAAGCCCTTTGAGGTTGGGCGGTTGAAAATCGATTTCCACAGGTACTACGGCATAGGCGTACCTGGTGAAGTTGAGCTGCAGGTTCATTCCCTCGTACTCGATGGCTTTGTTGAAGCCGGGGAATGCCTTCTCCACACCTTCCTTCCACCTTCTATGCGCCTCTTTGACCTTCTCCATGGGAGCGGTGAGACCGAAATTGGTCGCTTCCAAGGAACCAGGGACCATGGAGCACACAAGCTGTTTTCCCGGCGGCACCTTGGCATCTGTGTAGGAGCCCAAGGTGCAATCGCCCACGTAAGTGGGGAGGCCATAGTCGGCGTCGAAGATATGAATCCAGCCGTACCCTTTCTCGGGCAAGACCTTTTCGCGAAGCAGGAAGAGCCCGGACAGGTCATGGCCAGCAAGCTCGCCGCACTTTCTGATGGCTTCAGCCCAGTCCTTCCTGAGGAACTCCTTCCTGATAACGTTTCTGGCCACTGCTTCGAAGATGGGTATCGCACATATAACAACATTGGAACTGTATTCCTCGAGCATATTGCAGTTATTATCATCCTGTGCCACCACGCCAGTTGCTCTTCTGTTCTCTATGTTTATGCTTCTGACCCTTCTGCTGGTGATGACTTTGCCCCCGTGGTCTTTGTAATATTCGGCGAGGGGGGCGATTATGGCATCCTCGAGCGGTCCGGGTTTAGGGTACCAGATATGTATCGAGCCCATGCGATTGAAGGTGCCCAGGGAGTTAGCGACCATGCCGAAGTTCACATCCTTAATTGGAGCGCCGATGATAGGTCCCATTCCGCTAAGAATAGCATGTACTATGGGGTCTGCGATATTCTTGTCTATCCAGTCAGCGAAGGACACGTTCACTACCTTACGGCATTCTTCAAGAGACATATCTTCCGCAATATCGGCGACTCTTTTAATCTCCTTCTTTGACTCCTCGCTCATAGATACACCGGTAGCGAAGGCGAAGAACTCGAAGAAGTTCTCCGCGCCCAGCTTGGGGTCCATGGCGAAATATTGGATTTTACCTGGTTTCTCTTTGGTGACCAAACTCATGGTCCAGGGCACCGCCTTATTTTTGAGAGGCAGCCCGAGATGATTGAATAGTTTGTAGCAGAAGGTTTTCTCCGCAGAGCCAAATTGGGATGCGAAGAGATGCGTTGCGCTATCAACACGGCAACCGTGGAAGTTTACGGAGCGGAATCTTCCGCCGAGGGCGGGGGCTCGCTCTATGATAGCGGACTTAACGCCTTCTTTAGCCAACAAACACCCGATAGCTAGACCGCCAGGTCCGCCGCCCACGATGATGACATCGAAGTCTTTTTTGCCGGCTGTGCTTTTCTTCCCCATGGCTGTACCTCCCCAACAAGTTATTCATGTATAAAAACAAGAGGTTGTTTCCTAGTCATTCCTCAAACTCCCTTTATCCCCCGATCTTGGGGGACACCCCCAAAGCCCCCGTCAAAGGGGCTTCGTCCCTCTGAACTCCCCTGTTGGCAGACGACCTCAAAACAAGCTGTGATATAGGTCATTACACAGATTTTTGCCGAAGTGGGGTAGGTGTAGCCCTTCGCCTTGCCTCCTCTGTGCCACTCGATCACACGGCTCCGCTTCTCTTACGGTGGCGGAGCAAAAAACGGGACAGAATCCCTCTAACGCCTTGTGGGTGAAAATTCTCTGAGTGGGCTTGCCGCCAACTAGTGAGGGTAGATTACTATATCGTTACGTCTTTTGCAATTAACTTTCGATTAGTTTTTTTGTCCGGGCTGGTGGGGCGCGAGAGGGATTGGCGCTTCGTGAGGGGATTCACATTTCTCTCGAATCCTGCAGGAGCCCTGACTATGTCGATGACTTTCTTTGAATTCAATTCAGCCAGCCTGTAATATCTTCCGCCACCAGCCTCCGCGATTTCTTTGTTGTATCCCAGCTTGAGGAAGTCATCTTCGGTGTCTATGACTACCAGGTTTATATCCAGTTTTCTCACCTCTTTTGCCAGGGAGATAGCCTCTTGCTTCGCATCATCAGCCAGGGGGATATTGCCCCTGCCATCCGAAACTAAAACCAGGATGGGTATGATGCTCCTGTTTTTCCAGAGCTGGGCTTTCAAGACCTGAAGACCTTTGTAGATACCGTCGGAAAGAGGGGTCTTGCCTTCCGTGGGAAGTTTCTTTAGATGTCTGGCAGCCAGTTCTATGCTGGAAGTGGGGTGTAAGAGAACAGTGGCTTTGTCTCCTGCGACGGCGATGAAGCCCACTTTATCCCGTTTCTGGTAGGAATCTTCGAGGAGCGACATAACCGTGGATTTCACCAGCTCCATACCTCGCATCGCTGCCATGGAACCCGAGCAGTCGACCACAAATACAATCACCGAGGAAATCTTCTTTGCCCTGACCTTCTCTCGAAGGTCTTCTTTGTCTATCTGCAGAGCCCCTTTTCTTGCTACGGCGGCTCTTATGGTGGCGTCTATGGCGATGTCGGTGGTCTTGCCTTCCGGCAGCCTGGCTTTTACGTACTTGCCTCTGTGGGTGCTCAGGGTGCGAGTCCTTCTCCCCGAGCCCGTTCGCCTCTTTCTATCCTTGTTCAGCCTTAGCTCAGCCTTTTCCCGCTCCGCGATAGCAGGGGTTTTCTTGGTTCCTGTTTCGGTTTCGTCTATTTGCAGCAGGTAATCGCTCTCCTCATCGTCTTCCGATGCTTCAGGCTCATCGCCTCCCCTTTTATCTCTGGGGGAGGAGAGCTTCTTCTGCCTTAAAATCGCTTTGACTCTCTGAGTTACCGGTTTCACTTCCTCGAAGGGCATCCTCCTCACTCTGTGGGGAAGCACCAGCTCTGCTGCCTCTTGTACGTCCTGTTCGTAGACATTTCTTCTCTTGTTGTACGCAGCTATTGTCTTAGCAGCTCTGGCGACCAGGAAGTCAGCTCGATGCCCGTGGACTTCAAACTCCAGGCAAATCTCCGCTATGGTCTTCAATAGCTTCTCTGGAATTAACACCTTTTCGAGAAGCTCTCTGGCATCGAGAATCCTTTGTCTGAGCTTCTGTTGCCCCCTTTCATATTTTTGGGAGACCGCATCGGGGTCTTTCTCGAACTCCTCCACCACCCTTATTATTTCGATTCTTTCGGCTATTGCCTTTGTCCCCGTTATCTCTACCGAGAGCCCGAATCTGTCCAGGAGCTGGGGACGTATCTCGCCCTCCTCAGGGTTCATAGTCCCCACCAGAATAAACTTGGAGGGGTGCGATACGGAGATGCCCTCCCTTTCTACGATGTTGACGCCCATGGCAGCGGAATCGAGCAGGATATCCACCAGGTGGTCGTCAAGCAGATTAACCTCATCTATATACAGTATGCCCTGATTCACTTCAGCCAGAATACCCGGCTCAAGTGCTTTAATGCCCGCCCTCAATGCCTTCTCAATATCCAGTGTCCCTGTTACGCGGTCTTCGGTTGCCCCCAGAGGCAGTTCTACCACCTTTATCTTTCTTCTCATTGTGGGCAGTTCTTCACCAGCTAGGTACCTGCTGTTGCAGGTGTCGCACTGAAGGGCGGGATTCGTGGGGCTGCAGTTGAAGGGGCACTTGACCACCTCTATCTCAGGCAGAAGCTCGGCTAAAGCCCTGACTGCGGTGGACTTGCCAGTTCCTTTCTCGCCCCTGATGAGCACACCGAGGAGGCTGGGGTTTATGGCGTTGAGCACCAGGGTCTGCTTGAGCTTTCTTTGCCCTACAAGGGCAGTGAACGGCAGGACGACTCTCTTCATCCGGTGGGGCACTTTAATACTGCTCCTCAGTTCTCAGGTTCTCGGGTGCGCTGGAGTTCTATAGAAAAGGTGTCGCTGTCTACCGATAGCTCAATATCCTTGCGATGGAAAGTGGCTTGATTTGAGAAGGGGGGTGGGCTTGCTCGAGCCTTTGTTTTACGAGTTGGGCTATTGTTTGTATTGCTTCAGGACCGAGGGATGCCAGCAGGTCTGCCAGCTCCTCGAGGGAGTAGACATCCTCGGTGCGGATGGCGCCTTGTCTCATAGCCAGGATGACTGCCTGCGCCCTGTTGCGTGCTTCCAGCTTTACGCATGCCTGATGCAGGAAGACCTTTACCGCGCTGGTGGATGTGCAGAGGTGGTCGGCAATCTCTTTATTGGTGAATCCTCGGGCGACGAGGATGAGCACCTCTCGTTCCCTCTGGGTCAGCGCGGTATCTTGCGGTTTTCTCATAGCTGTAAAGTGCAAGCCCTGCGAGGCTTGGTAAACGCTAATTTAGTTTGCGTGGCGTCTTTTGTCAAGTGAAAGCCGACATTAGCCAACGCATATTATTTTCGGGCAGCCCTCTTCTTCTGCGGTGTTACCTTCTTGCTCGCGCTCTTGTGCCACAAGTTCATGTGTTTGCGGTGAGTTTCGTTTATTAGCTTGTCCAAGCCATATTTGTTGTAGAACTCCTGCTCCAGGTGGTGCACCTGCAGCCATTCGGGCATCACTATGGTGTCGAAGGTGGCGGGGAATCTGCCATAGGTGTCGAATACGTAATTGCAATAGTCTTTGACTATTTGAATCACCTTCTTGCTGGGCACCGGATACCCCGGCTGCACTTTCTTCCAAGTCTTGTCGAAGGGCACCATGCCCTTGTAGTTGGGCGTGTACATGCCGTTCTTGCCGAACTTCTTCTCGATGAAGGCATCTACAGCATCGTCCATGGTCTTGTAGTACGGCGGCTGATAGCTTTCAAAGATTCCGTCCAGCCCCACTGGGTTCAAGCCCAGCATGGCGCCGGAGCCCTCCTTTGCCATACTGTAACGAAAGCCTAGAGATTGCAGCGCTATTATCCCTATGTATCCAGTCATTATAATCGAGCCCAGCCCCATTGCCTCAGACATCAACTGTATGTTCTGTAATGCGTGAAAGGGAGGAGCGAGATTGCCCAGGAAGATGGTGTACTCGAAAGAGGAGAGCGGCACATCGGGTCCCTTTAATGTCCCGTTATCGACCCATTTCTTTATGCCTGCGGGACCTGTCCCTTTGATGTCATCGAATACCTTGTAGCCTTCACCCATGAACACGGCTATCACAGCATCGAGATACTCCTCAGATATCTCCAGTATGGGCATGAACAGGGTGGTGCCGGGCTTGTTGGTGTTCCAGTGGACTATCCTCACCAGGGTTTCGGGCACCATGGCGAATCTGCCATCAGAGATTTTGACGGTATCCTTTTTGAAATACTCTGCAATCCTGTCCCAGTCCTTCTCCGTTTCAATCTCCACGGCTTTGGTCGCTTTTTTGGGGTCGTAGACAAAGAGCCCTTTGTCATTGGTGAAGAAAAGCTTCATGTTATGCACATTGCATGCGTAGGGGGTAGTCCTGCCTACCCAGCTTGTGAACATGCTGCCCTGCACGTCGTTGGTGGGCATATCTGCTGCGATGAGTCCGGTTATCCCTGTGCCAGCCCAGCAGAGGATGGCGGTCTCCACATCGTTCAGTGGCACTGGCTGGTTCTTGGAGGCATATTGAAGCGAACCCTCCTCCATTTTGCAGCCCAGGGGGAACCTGCGGGTTCTCCGGTGAGCCAGGGCATTCAGAAGGGGGTACTTAAAAAGTTCTCTCACTTCCTTCTTGTCTTTCAGCATCTTTCGCCTCCTCTTCTTCAGAACCGGGATTTTTTGATATCGACATTCTAACACAATTGGTAAGTTAAAAGTTCTCAACCCCCTCTGGCTCCCCCAGTCTTGGGGGAGAAGGGTAAAATTTGGGGGACACCCCCAAACCCCCGATATCCGCCTGAGGCGGACGCCCCTCTGTACTCCCCATTAGTAAATGACCTTTGGGTGGGGGAAAACGTTCAAAAACTTCCTTCAGCCGCCACTGTGTTCCCCAAGTCTTGGGGGCGGGGGCACATAATTATGTGCCCCTACGGATCACTCCAGGCGGGCAAGGGGCTTAAGCCCCTTGCCCGCGCTTCTGCGCTAATGGGCATGCCTCTTGTGATGATAACATCCACAAGGAGCGGGAGAAAAAAGCTAAATCCTAATTTCTAAACTCTAAACAATATCAAATTCTCAAAATTCAAAAGCTTCAAACTTCTGGGTTTGGAACTTCTTTTAGAACATGCGCCCTTTCTCCTCCCAGGGTTTGCGCAGACTGTAGCGCTGGGCCATTCTCTTGTAGCAGTTGTATGCGGAGAAGCCCAGGGTTCCCGCGCCGCCGCAATGCTGCGACCCTGATGCCATCCAAAGGTCCTCTATCCCGGGAACCTGGTACTGGGAAAGCTCCGGGATCGGCCTGAAATTGCCCCACTGGCTCGGGCTTTGATTCGAGGTGTACATGCAACCATTCACCCAGTTCGGGTTTTTCTGGGAATACTCATATGGTGTAGGTATATTGACAGCTATCACATTGTCCCAGGTCATATTAGGCGCGTACTTCTGCCACTCTGCTATGAAACGGTCGCCCACCTCCCTTTTTACCTGCATCCACTCCTTCTCGGTCATGTAGCTAGCAGGGGGAGGGTGACCCTCCGCTACTAGAGCGACGTGTTTCCCCGGTGGGCCATAGCTGGTATCCCACTGAGTAGTGGTGAGCTCGGACATGTATACCTTTTCAGGCCATCGGCCTGGCTTTAGAGTATGCATTTGGTAGCCGTAATGGGTGTACATATATTCAACATCAGTATCGCCGAGGAATACCCAGCGCGCCTTGCCACAGTCTGGATTCCAGGCGGACGCCTTGTACTGAGCAAGTTCATGGAACGCTATATGCCCCCAGAAAAGCTGTGACCTGTCAGTCATTATGTTATCGACCCTCCTGCGAATCTCGGGGGCAATCTGTGTATTGCGGAGATGCCTTATAAGGGTTTGCTTGATTTCTGCGGTGTCTATTACCACCTTTTTTGCTTCGATTTCGGTGCCATCGGTAAGCCTGATTCCACAGGCACGACCGTTTTTCACTAGCACCTCATCGACATCGGCTCCCACAAAGAACTTACCGCCTTGCTCACTCAGAGCCCTCTGCAGGGCGTGAGCAACGTTGTGGAAGCCGCCTTCAGCTACAGCGAAGGCTTGAAGTCCGGCAAAGGATGGCATGGGCAACAGAGCCTGCAAGGGTGGGGCGACGTCGTGTGGTGCTATGCCGTTCATAAGCTGCCACTGCAGGGCGAAAGACCTCATCTCCGGGCTGTCATAGAGGTCACAGACTATCTCATACTCGGTCATGAACGGGTATCTCGGGTCAATCCCTCCTTCCGGGTCTTTCAGTAACTCGGCGACATAGTCCGGCTCTCCAGGGAGTGGTGGGGGGTTGAATAGGCACTGACCATGCGAGTACATCCAGTTGTACAGCTTCTTCTCCAGCGCCTTGGATACCCTCTCGGCATCTCTTGGAGATATGCGTTCTAATTCTTTGAGGTTCTTGTCAATGATTGACTGATTCGGTATAGCCGTCGCCAGTTCCTCGTTCCACTCCAAGGCTCGATAGACAACTATGCATCTTTCATCAGGAAATATCTTTGACATCATAACTTCGGGGAAGATGAATTTCAGTCCCTTCTTGCCAAGGTCGAAGTCGTAGTAGGCTGGGCTCATCCAAAAGGCGCATATCTCTGCGTGAGGGTTGCCGCGGAAGCCCGCTGCTGGCGTGGGCACGGTGCAGGCGGCACCGCCTAGCTCGTTTGACTGCTCGAAAAGACCTACTGTCATTCCGTTGAGCGCCAAATAACACCCCATCACCAGACCCTCTTTGCCGCCCCCGATTATCACTGCGTCGAAACTTGCATCAGCCATGTGTGAATCCTCCATTAATCCGCGTTGCGAACCTAAGAGCGGAGATACTTCTTAATCTTATCGAATAGGGGGAAGACCATCTGGTAAATCTTGTCGGAGACCATGCTGCTGATAGACCAGATGGTATCGCCGGCAAAGTAGAGACCTTTAATATTCGGCGATTGCAAATCTATTTCCGTGGGCACTACGGCATAGGCATAGCGACCCCAGTTGAGCTGCAGCGATTTGCCTTTGAATTGAATGGCTTTGTTGAAGCCAGGGAACACCTTTTCCACGGCTGCTTCCCATCGTCTGACGGCTTCGTTGACCATTTCTGGAGGCGAGGTGAGACCGAACGGCGTGTCGGGGAGACCGCCTGGGATATAGGAGTAGAGATATTGCTTGTCCTGAGGCTGTGTTACGTTGAACAGCGAGCCCAGGCACCAGTCTCCCACGTAGGTGGGCAGACCGTAGTCGGGGTCGAAGATATGCACCCAGCCCGGGGTTTTCTTGGGGAAGACCTCCTCGCGCAGCAGATAGAAAACCGACAGGTCTTCGTAAGCCAGTTTCCCGCACTGCTCGATACCCTTCGCCCAGTCCTTAGTCAAAAACCCACGCCTGAGTATATTTCTGGACATAGCCTCGAAGATGGGCATGGCGCAGATGACGACCGGTGCGCTGTATTCCTCCAGAAAGTGCGTCTCGGTGTTGTGCGCTATGACGCCCTTAGCCTTTTTGTTTTCAATGAGGATGCTGCGTGCCCTCCTGTTCGTGAGGATGGTACCGCCGTGTTCTTTGTAGTATTTGGTCAGGGGGTCTATTACCATGTCCTGCATGGTGCCCTGTTTGGGATACCAGAACAGCAGTGCACCCACCTTGGGGAAGGTGCCGAAGATATTGGAGAACTGTCCGTAATTAACAACGTCGGTGGGAGCGCCCATAAGCGGCGCTGCCAGCTCCAGAACCGCCCTCGCTATAGGGTCTTCCACATTTCTCTCGATCCAGCTCAAAAAAGGCACATTCACCAGCCTGCGGCATTCTGCCTCTGAGGTGTCCTCCATGATGCGGAAGGCTTTAGAAAGAGCCTGCCTCGAAGGCTTCTCCATGGGCAGACCGCTGCCGAAGGCGAAAAACTCGAAGAAGTTATCCACGCCTTTATTGGGGTCCATGGCGAAGTACTCAACCCTGTTTGGGGCATCCTTCTTGACCATGCCCATCGTCCAGTTGATTACGTTTGTCCCTTTGGGAGCGATGCCCATGTAATCCAGGTACTTGTACATGAAGGTATCTTTGGGCTTGTGCACCAAAGCCGTTGGCATGCGCACGCCGTTATCGGAGCGGCAGCCATGGAAGTTGATAGAGCGATACCTCCCGCCGAGTTTCGGTTCTTTCTCTATGATTGCCGAGCTTAACCCTTCTTTCGCCAAGAGACTCCCTATAGTGAGCCCCCCGGGACCACCGCCTATGATGAGAGCATCGAATCTGTTTACCATGGCACCTCCTTTGAGCAATTGAGACTGATATGAATTGCCAATGGTCGCTTAAGCTTGTTACTGAGGCTCTGTCCTTCTCAGAAGGACAGAGCGAACGGCTGTAGACGAATTTAGCCGGTATTACGGAGAGTGTTTAGTGTGGATTTAGGGTAGCGCGGGGATTGCTTTCAGTCAAGCGAATTAGCCCATCTTTAGTATGATTTTTACCCAACTTTTATCTGGTTTTTTGGTAGGGGGAATCTGTTATCTACCTGCGGAAAGGCGCTCGTGCTGAGCCTTTGTCTGAGGAGTTGGGCTACTTGTTCAATTATCTCTGGCTCCACAGAGGCTAGCAGCTCCACGAGCTCGCCCAGAGAGAAAACATCGCTTACCCTGATAGCCCTTTTTTTAATAGCTAATATGAAAGCCTGCTCTCTATTGCGTGCTTCCAGTTTGGCGCATGCCTGATAGAGGAAAGACCTCACAGTGCTTACGGAGGTACAAAGCTGCTCCGCTATTTCCTGATTTGTAAGCCCGCGAGCGACGAGTGCCAGTACGTCACGTTCTCTCTGGGTAAGGATTGTGTCAGGTCTCTTCACATTCTGTGGGTCGTTTTCGCTCTGCGCTGAGAGGGAATCGTCGTGTAGATTATGTCTCAGCAGTTTGGCTATTGCCTCTATGGTCTCAGGTTTCAGAGAGGAAAGCATATCTGCCAGCTCGTCTATGGAGAAGATTTCATGAACTGTCAGCATCCCCCGCCGGATAGCTACAAAAACAGCCTCAATCCTATTGGTTGCTTCCAGCCTGGCGCATGCCCGATACATGGCGGTTTTCACTTTGCCTGTGGAGGTTATTATTTGCTGTGCAATCTCCTGATTGGTCAACCCTCGGGCAACTAGAACGAGGACGGCTCGCTCCTTGGGGGTTAGCGCGGATTCTGGGGTTCCTCTCATGTCCCGACCACCACTGCTCATCAGATTTGGAAGAGTCGCTCAGCAAGAGCCGACTGCGCTTAGAATACGTATAGGTATATCGCAGCCATACTGTCGCTATTATACTGGATGTTGCGGGGCTTTGCAAGGGGATTGTGGACATATAGTAGATGAACAGAAGTTAGGTTGGGTACAGCTTATGTGATATGGCTTCTAACGAGAGAAGAGTAGCAATGAGCGCATAAAAAGGCAAATACTGGCTAAGGTGGCTGCGATTTCAAAGCAAGGATAGCAGAAGTCAGACCGGATGTGACTGGGTTCCGCGGTTGGTTGAAGGCAGCTCGCTACTGGCTGTTTTCAGATACGCTGAGCACCTTGAAAACGCTCTTCACCTTTGCCGGTATCCACTCCATCAGGTAGCTGACCTTCTCCTGGGGCGTCAGGTCCCATTTGGGGTTTACCTTGAACTCAACAGCAATCTTAGAGCCTTCCGTCTTGGCGCCGGTAACATCGCCCCTGAAGCTCAGCACCCTGATAACTTCCTCTCTGGCTCGGTCGAGGTTAGCTTCGGCTGTTCCTGCGATGGGCTTTAGAACAACTTTCATGTCCTCCCACCTCCTTCCCATAAGACATCCTTCTAACTAAATCTTACACTAATAACATTACAGACGTATTACAAATAGCTTACAAGTGCGTTACAATTCGGTGCTACTATGGATTGGCTTTCAGCATATTGCAGAGAATCGAGGTTGCACAAGCCACTTTCGGGGTGTGTTGCGACCCGACCGGATTACTACGAAAGTGGTAATCCCGCCGAAGCCATGGGTCGGGGAAAGGCTGTGGTTTCTAGGTGGCGGCTGGCTTAGCCAACTGGTATCCTATACCGGGTTTGGTGATTATAAACTGAGGGTGGCTGGGGTCTGCTTCGATTTTCTCTCTCAAACGCCTGATGTGAACTCTCAGGCTTTCCACAGCATCGGGGTGGTCTTCGCCCCACACCTCCTCGGCGAGTGCGGAATGAGTTACCACACGTCCTGCGTTTCTCATCAGGAGTCTGATGATGTGGGCTTCGATGGCGGTGAGCTGTATTTCTTTTGTTTGGTTCACTAGCTGTCGCGTTACTGGGTCAAAGCGCAGCGGTCCATAAGACAGGGGAGCTTCACCACCAACAGGGCTTTTGTCTCTTATGCGGGCTTTTATTCGTGCCAGGAGCTCTAGCTGCCCGCACGGCTTACTTATATAATCATCAGCTCCCCATTCCAGCCCCTTTACAATGGCAGCTTCATCTGACCTTACTGTTAGGATAACAATGGGTACAGAGGAAAAAGAGCGCACCTGCTTTAGAACCTCGAAACCGCTTATATCGGGAAGTCCCAGGTCGAGGATGATAATGTCAGGGGCTTCGCTCTCCGCTAACTCTATGCCTGTCTTCCCCAGGTGGGTGGATACTATTCTGGTCTCGGGCCAGCGTATCTGCAGGGCTAGAGAAATAGATTCTACAATCTCCCTATCGTCTTCTATAATCAGCGCTTTCACACAATCTCTCCGCTTTCAGAACCTTTTCCTTCATTATTTGTGGCTTCTAGAGGCAGCGAGAAGCCGAAAGTTGAGCCTTTGCCGGGCTGGCTTTTCGCCCATATCTGTCCCCCGTGAAGCTGCACCAGCATCTTGCAGAGAGCAAGCCCTAAGCCCAGGCTGCTCAGATGTTCTTCGTCAACTCCCATGGGGTGATAGGGTTCGAACAGGTGCTGCTGCCCTTTCCTCTCTATGCCTGGACCATTGTCCTCTACCTCTATAACCAGGCTATCATGCTTGTTAAGGGCTCTCAGGGTTATCTTGCCACCATCTGGGGTGAATTTGAAGGCATTGTTGAGCAAGTTCATCAGTACCTGCCTGACCCTGCCTTTGTCAGCCTTTATGAGCGGCAGTGAATCGGGAAGCTCCAATACCAGGGACTGTCTTCGCTTTGAAGCTAGTGGCGTTACATATTCAGCCACCTCTTTAAGTAGTGGCACTATGTCCAACGTCTGGGGCTGTAGATGAAGCAATCCGATCTCGCCTTTCGCCACATCGAGGAGTTCATCTATCCTGCTGTTCAGGTTCAGGGCGCCTTTGTTGATGTTTCTCGCCAGACTCAGCAGGGGGCCTTTTTTGAGTTCCGAGGCAAGCACCTGGCTTGAGATAAGCATAGGGGTGAGCGGGGTTTTCAGCTCATGAGCTAAGGCTCTGGTGAATTCCACTCTCCTCTTCATTTCTGCCTCTAGTTGCTGACGTAAATCCTTTTCCTCCTCGTAAAGCTGTTGTAGCTTCTCTTCCGCCTGCTTGCGCTCGGTTATATCGCGATAATTGGCAACGAGACCTTTGACAAGAGGGTCATCGAGAAGATTCCGGGCTATTACTTCAAGGGTACGCCATGAGCCGTCCTTATGACGACCTCGCACCTCGACTTGTCGAACCGAGCCTGGGTTCTGGAGCAAGTCGGTAAATGTAGCTGCCGCCTTTGGGATGTCGTCAAGATGAACCAAATCGAATGGCCCTCCCCCGAGGCGGTCTTCGAGTTTATGCCCCAGAATGTGCTCGAAGGCGGGGCTTTCGTAGCGCATGGTGCCATCTCTATCCAGAATTGAAATGGCATCAGAGGCGTTTTCAATTAAATAGCGGAAGTACTTTTCGCTCGCAAGCAGTTTCTCATCTGCCTGCTTGCGCTCGGTTATATCGCGGTAGTTGACAACGATGCCTTTCACTATAGGGTCGTCAAGGAGGTTTCTCCCTGTTACATCCAGCGTGTGCCATGAGCCGTCCTTATGGCGACCTCGTACCTCTATATGTTGAATCGAGCCGGGGTTCTGGAGCGATTCGTTGAATTGGGCTAATGCGGTCGGCAGATCGTCAGGGTGAATTAGCTCGAATACGGCTCTCCCGACGGGGTCTTCGGGTTTGTACCCCAGTACGCTCTCGTAGCTAGGGCTTAGGTAGCGTGGGGTGCCATCGCTATCTAGTATAATGATGGCATCAGAGGCGTTTTCAAGCAGGCAGCGGAAGTACTTTTCGCTCGCAAGCAGTTTCTCCTCTGTCTGCTTGCGCTCGGTTACGTCGCGCACATTGACCACTATACCCTTTACAGCATGGTTATCGATAAGGCTCTTGCATATAGCTTCGAGGGTACGCCATGAGCCGTCTTTATGCAGCCCTCGCACCTCAAAGTGGGGTGCAAAATCGGGGTCTTGTAGCAACCTAACTAGTGCATTGAATGCCTCAGGTACATCATCCGGATGAGTCAGTTCAAAGGCGTTCTTGCCAACCCGCTCCTCAAGTTTGTATCCCAAAATCCGCTCAAAGGCCGGGCTTTCGTAGCGCACGGACAAATCCTCATTTAAAATTACAATTGCATCCAGGGCGTTTTCGATGAGAGACCTATGGTATTCTTCGCTCTGCTGAAGCGCTGACTCTACCTGCTTGCGTTCTGTTATCTCCTGTTGAAGC
>Ga0315293_10001115_pt1 | contig 26026 bp, 21 predicted proteins | sample YL17G13_20_MG_FD_203071 | JGI IMG/M metagenome (GOLD analysis project Ga0315293, IMG submission 203071) | Sediment microbial communities from Yellowstone Lake, YNP, Wyoming, USA - YL17G13_20 | ecosystem: Environmental > Aquatic > Freshwater > Lake > Sediment | place: USA: Wyoming | collected...
CTGTCAATAACCTTGCACAAAAGGAAAAAGCAGTATAAAATGGCTCGCAAAGATGCCCGTGTGGGCATTTATGGTGTTGATAATTGACTGTCCCCCAGAAAGATACTGAAAAGATCGTGGACCTGCTAAAAAAAAATATTGCTGCGAATTTTGCCGGGAGTATATGGCAGGCACTCATGGCATTGATTTTTATCCCTATTTATATCAAATTTATGGGGATTGAGGCGTGGGGGCTAATCGGCATTTTTGCTACTCTCCAGGTGATATTCGGCCTTTTAGATATGGGCTTAAGCAGTACATTAAACCGTGAGATGGCGCGACTTTCCGTATTGCCGCATAAGGAACAGGAAATGCGAGATCTTGTACGCACGCTGGAAGCGATTTACTGGAGTGTTGCTGTTTTCGTCGGGATCGTCGCGGTGTCATTATCACCGTTTATTGCGCATCACTGGATCAAAGCAGGGCAGCTATCAGGCAAAACTATCGAACAGTCGCTTTTGATCATGGGATTCGTAATAGCTCTCCAGATGCCGGTCGGATTTTACTCCGGAGGGTTGATGGGGCTGCAAAGGCAGGTTCTGCTTAACGCAATCACTATTGTTATAAGCACATTGCGCGGCGCCGGCGCCATTTTGATTCTGTGGCTGGTTTCTCCAACGATTCAGGCATTTTTTTTGTGGCAAATAATCATCAGCGCAATAAACATTTTTTTATTAGCGCTATTTCTTTGGCGCAGACTCCCGCGTGGCGATAACAAAGCAGTTTTTCAAAAACAGCTTCTCAGGGGCATTTGGAGGTTTACTGCCGGAATGAGCGGGATCGCTGTCCTGGCGACAATTCTCACTCAGCTTGATAAAGTTATATTAAGCAAGATGCTCTCGCTGGAAATGTTTGGCTATTACGCGTTGGCCGGTACGGTCGCCATGAGCCTTGGGTGTTTCTTCACGCCGGTTTTTTACAGTATTTATCCAAGATTTACGCAATTAGTCTCTATTGATGATCAGGAGGGATTAAAACGACTCTATCACAAAAGCTGCCAGTTTATGTCCGTCCTGATCCTGCCTGCCGCCGTTGTCATTGCTTTTTTTTCGTATGAAATTCTCCTGCTCTGGACACAAAGCCCGGCAACGGCGGGAAAATCTCATCTTTTGGCAAGCATTCTCATTTGCGGTACGGCAATTAATGGATTAATGAATCTCCCCTATGCCCTGCAATTGGCATTTGGCTGGACCAAGTTATCCTTTTTTAAAAATGTTATTGCGGTGATTCTGCTTGTCCCACTAATTATTTATATGACTATGCGTTATGGCGCTACGGGTGCAGCTATCGCATGGCTTGTTTTAAACATGGGGATGTTCTTCTTTGAAATTCCAATAATGCACCATCGATTATTGCGTAAAGAAAAATGGCGATGGTATTGGCATGATGTAAGCCTTCCGCTTGTGACATGTGTTCTAATAGCCGGTGTGGGTCGAATATTTATTAGCGAACCGATGCCTCAATTTACGATGCTGCTGTATCTGGTGATCGTTTCAGTCTTAACAGTCACAATAACGGCAATTATAACTCCCGTAACGAAGGCATGGCTACTGAAGCAGTTATTAATAATCAAAGCGGCGTGTGGGAGCTGAATGAACACGGGAGTACCAGTTGCGTACACCTTAAAAAGGGTATAACGAATGAATAAAAGAATTCTATTTATTTCTCATAAAAAAGCACAGTGCGGTGTGTATGAATTTGGCAAAAGCATCACCAATGTTTTACAATATTCAAAGCGGTATCAATTTATACGGGTTGAATGTTCGTCATTAGGCGAGTTAAAAACTGCCATTGCTGAGAATGCTCCTGACGCTATTATTTATAATTATGTTTCATCTGTATTGCCGTGGGTGGCAACCAAAATTGGCCCTAAACTTTACCGAAATAATATTGCCTCCATTCAAATTCCTCAAATTGGGATAATTCATGAAATAACACAGCATGTTGCCGATGCAGCTACTAATTATAAAAAGAAATTATTGTTTGGTGTATCCAATTTAAGTAATTCATTGTTTGACTTTTACATTACGCCGGATCCGACACTATTATTGCTAAATCCTTTTGTATATAAAACAGGAAGGCTGATACCATCATATCAAAATAATTTTCCGCTTCCTTCAAAGCCTGTTATCGGCAGTTTTGGTTTTGGTACTCCTAAAAAAGGATTCGAAAAAGTTGTGCAATTAGTTCAGCAAGAATTTGATGAAGCTGTTATCAGATTTAATATTCCCGCTGCCGATTTCGGTGAGGATAAAGATGGTGTTAAAGCAAGGGGCATTGCAGAAAAGTGCAAAGCTCTGATTGTTAAGCCTGGGGTTCAGTTAATTGTTACCCACGATTTTCTGGATAATAAAGCCATGTTGGATTTTCTGGCACAAAATACCGTCAATATATTTTTATATGAACATGATGAGACAAGCGGTAAGGGGCTATCCAGTGCGGTTGATAATGCAATGGCGGTTCAAAGGCCGGTTGCTGTTTCGGATAGCATAACGTTCAGGCATGTGTTTGATGTTGAGCCTTCTATATGCGTCATAAAAAATAATCTGAAAACAATTATTCAAAATGGTTTTGCCCCATTACAAAAACACTATAACGAATGGAATGCAGAGAATATTTTATGGGAATATGAAAGAATACTGAATTCGGTTTTTGTAAAACAACAAAACCAGTCAAAACTAAAAATGAGTATTGTCAGAACACTGCAATCAAAATGGAACAAGCTATTATCAAAGCCGGATATAACATTCACCTGGTTAAGAGATTCAGAAAAAGCAACAGAGGATGATATGCACGTGGACTATTCTGTGCGCTACCGGCCGATACAAATTCCTGCAAAGGCATTTTTAAATCGTATTTTAGATAATGAGGCCCGCGAACTGTACGCGCCAGCTATTGATAAATTAACAGAACTTGTGCCAAAAACAATGTCCAAAAAAATTGCTCAAGCAAACGTGCAGCAGGCTTTTGTATTTGATACTGTGTATCGATATCTTTCGAAATACCAAAATCCAAAAGTGTTATGTGTCGGTAGTAATGAGGATACTGCTTCAATGAGTTTAATAAAAATGGGATACATGGTCGAAGAAATTGATCCGATGATAAATTATTATTTACAGGAATATTTTACAAAACCAACCACAGTTAAAAATTCATACGATATAATTTTTTCAACCTCAGTTATTGAACATGATCCGGACGATGAGTCATTTATAAGGTGTATCGCTGATTTGTTGGCGCCCGGCGGCGTGGCTGTAATTACCTGTGATTATAAAGACGGATGGAAACCGGGCGAGCCTAAACCGGAGGTTGATGCGCGGCTCTATACAAAGCATGACCTGAGAGGTCGTTTATTGCCATTGATGAGCAATTGCCATCTGGTGGATGAACCGCAATGGGATTGTCCCAATCCGGATTTTAATTATTTGGGGAAATATCAATACACTTTTGCTACTTTTGTTGTAAAAAAAGAGTCGATAAAAAAAAGGCACGAATTATGAAAACCATGACCAAGCCCCATTTATCTATTTGTATTCCTACATACAATTTCGGAAAGTTCATTGGGCAAACTCTGGACAGCATTCTGCCTAATCTTACCGATGGTGTGGAGGTGGTTATTCTGGATGGCGGGTCAACAGATGATACTGCCAATGTCGTGGCACAAAGACAACGGGACTTTCCCCAAATCCAATACCACCGACAAGAATTCCGAGGGGGAATTGATAAGGACATTGCGAAAGTTATCAGCTTGGCTCATGGCGATTATTGCTGGCTATTTTCTGCTGACGATATCATGAAACCTGGCGCGGTGGATAAGGTGCTTAATTCTATACAGTCCAATTGCGATATCTATTTGTGTGAACAAACATTATGTAATTATGAAATGCAGCCTATAAAAGAACATCCGATTTTTAATCATATTACCACCCCGGAAATTTTCGATCTTGGAAATATAGTGCAACGGCAAAGATATTTTAGCAATGCAAGAACGAGTGAGGCATTTTTTAGTTTTTTATCTGGTCCAATTTTTAGAAGAGATGTATGGGAAAGAGCCGAAGGAATTCCGGAGTCTTTTTACGAGACATGCTGGGGACTTGCGGGACGGTTGCTTAGTTTGGTGCCTGACGGGCTGGTAGTCCACTATTTGGGAGAAAGTCTGCTTTATAAACGTGGTGTTAATAAGCGTGGTGACAATAATTCATTTCGGGAGCTTGGTGTTGTTAATCGATTGCGAATTTCTGTTGAAGGGTTCGCTCATATTGCAGAAACAATCTTCGGTAAGGACTCACAAGAAGCTTTTCATATTCGAAGAGCGGTAAGGTATGAATGCTCTTTGCGCAGCTTGATAGAAATTAAGCTGTTAACCGCAATTTCCCCACAACAAGAAAGTATTGAAATATTAAAAAGACTTGCGGTAAAACATTATTTAAATGCAGGTGTTGGGAATATGTGCAGGTATGTGCTTTTTAGATTGGCGCCTATACCATTGTTGAAACTGATGTATTTACTAAAAACAGCCTGCTCAAGAGTCATTCTCTTCCACGGACGGACTCACCGGTGAAAGGGTAGTTATGCTTGAATTTATCAAAGCCGAGGAACATGGATGAAAACACCTCTATTATCCATCTGCATTGCGCCCCATAACCGTGCCGATTATATTGGCGAAACACTGGAGAGTATTATACCACAAGTAACTGAATTTCTTAGTGAGCTTTTAAAACGGCCATCATGGAAAGGGATGTTAGTTGTTGAAAGGGGTAGGTGGAAATGAGGTTGTTAGTTGTGATGACATCTTATCCCTTTCCTCCGCGAGTAGGCAGCGCAATAGTTGCTTACAACAATATTAAGGAAATATCAAAAAAACATTCGGTTTATTTTATTTGCCCTGATTTCGCTAAAGAGCCGGGGGATTTTGCCGAGTTTGTAGAACAAATAGAGTTTGTTCGCCCAAAGAAGGTCCCAAGATTTATAAAATTGTGTCACTGTGTCTTTTATATGTTGTTGGGAATTCCCGTTTTTATCACTGAGTGTATGTCCCGCCAGATGCGGAAGCGGGTGACAGAGCTGATAGAACGTGATAAATTCGATGCAATTCTGTTATACGAGGTTGCCGCGGTACAGTACTGTCCGCCAGCGTGCTACAAAAAAATGATAGTTAATATTGAAGACCCACCGTCAATAAAAGTACGCCGGATGAAAGACCTTTCAGTTTGTTCTTTATGGAAAAAAGCAAAGCTATCTGTTCACGCAAGATTGACCGAACATTATGAGAATGGCATCCTCCCCAAAGTCGCAAAAGTTCTTTTATTGTCCGAAGAAGATGCAAAGGAAATGCGTGAAAAAGGATATGACAATATTGGATGTGTGTCATACGGTGTTGCTAAGCGGTCTATAGAAGAGATTGTTGCCCGTGAAGGGCGTACTGAAGGAATGATTGTTTTCTCTGGAAGCATGTTCCATCCGCCCAATGTCGATGGCGCTCTCTTCTTTTTACGGCACATATTTCCGTTGGTATTACAAGAGTATTCAGCGGCGATATTATGGATTGTTGGTGCAAAACCGGATACGCGCATTCGTGATGCCGCAGCGTGTTTTGGAGAGCATGTTGTTATTACCGGCATGGTAAATGATATTTCAGAATATTTGCGGCGTGCTAAAGTGAGTATTTGCCCTGTCAGATTGAAAATCGGGGTACAGACGAAAATTCTCGAAGCATTATCATGGGGTACGCCGGTAGTAACCACAAGCGCCGGGAATAGTGGTATTGGCGGACGCTCTGGCAGCGAGTTGTGGGTCGAAGACGAAGCAAATATATTTGCCAGCCGTGTTGTTGCAATTCTCCGCGGAGAGAGTTGGCATCGACTCTCTGAAGAAGGAAGAAAACTCATAGAGGAACATTTTTCGTGGGAACGCAGCACAATGGAGCTTGAGCGGTGTATTATGAGTATTCAAACAGCAGGTGATGGATGATGATGTAGTTTATAGCTATAATGCCGGCTTGTTTTGTAAACCTATTTATGCTATCATATTTTAAAATGATAAAGAAGGATACACTAATGGCTGATTGTCTTAAGAATAATGAAAATAATATTATGACCATTGTGAGAAGGAAAGGCCGTTAACGATCTCATAAAAAATAAAAGGAGATGATATGCATTTAACATTTCGAAAAAGCTGCCGAGTCTGCGGATCAACGGCACTGACACAGGTAATCAATCTTGGTGAACAGCATCTTCAAGGTTCATTCGTCAAGCCCGGCAAAGAAATGCCTCCCATGAGAAAAATTCCTCTTTCTCTTGTCCGATGTGACCCTACCAAAGATGAAAAGGCCTGCGGCCTTCTGCAAATGGAACATACAGTGCCGCCTGAAGTTCTCTATTCGGCCTATTGGTATCGTTCGGGAACGAACAATACGATGAAAAAACACCTCAAGGGCATTGTCGAGGAGGCCGTTTCGATACTTAATAAATCGAGCGGTTCAGCTCTTGATATTGGGTGCAACGACGGAACATTGTTTGGTTTCTATCCGGAAGGATTCCGCAAATACGGGGTTGACCCATCCGATGTCGCTCAGGAGATTGACAAAAAGGCGGTGACCGTCATTCAGGATATATTTCCATCGAATGAACTTATGAACTGTTTACAGAAAACAAAGATGGACATTATTACCTCCATCGCGATGTTTTATGACCTGGAGGATCCCATCGCATTTGCTACGGGTATAAAAAACATTCTTGCGCCGGAAGGCATTTGGATTTTCGAGATGTCCTATATGCCCATGATGCTGAAAATGACCTCATACGATACGATTTGCCATGAGCACTTGGAATTCTACAGCCTTGCGGTGATCGAATATATTCTAAAAAAGAGCGGTATGAAAATTTTCAACGTGACGCTTAACGACATCAATGGCGGAAGTTTGCGCTGCTATGCAACACACACCACAAACTTCAAATATAAGAATGAACATTACCTTCGGAATATCCGGGCGATGCACCAGGCCGAGTTCGACCTCGAATTGGATACGGATAAGCCGTATAAAAATTTCCAGGACAGGATCAATGTCCACCGGGACGAATTAAGCGCGTTACTTAAGAAACTCAAGGCGGAGGGGAAAAAAATCCATATCTACGGCGCGTCAACCAAGGGTAACACCATCCTGCAATGGTGCGGTATCGATAATAAAATTATCGACTATGCCGCGGAAAGAAGCCCCGACAAGTATGGCGCACACACCCTGGGTACGGACATTCCGATTATTAGCGAGGCCGAGTCTCGCGCAATGAATCCTGATTACTACCTTGTGCTGCCGTGGCATTTCAAGGACGAGTTTGTCGAAAGAGAACGGGAAATCCTGGAGCGAGGGACACGACTGATATTCCCACTCCCCAAGATAGAGATAGTCTCTAAGGAAAAGGGACTTGGCCGATGAAAGCCCTGATATTCGGTGCCAATGGACAGGATGGATACTATTTAGCTGAGGCTTGTCGCAAGCGACGGATAGAGGTCATTGGTGTATCACGGAGCGGTCCCTGGCTGCGCGGCGATGTCGCTTCTCCTGAAATTGTTGAAAAGCTTATTCGCAGTCATTATCCGGAGATGATATTCCATCTTGCGGCCACATCAACAACTAAGCACGATGCGATTTATGAGAATCATGCTGCCATCGGTACCGGTACCATTAATATATTGGAATCTGTCAGGCGTTGGTCGCCTGCCAGTAAGGTGTTCATTGTCGGAAGTGGATTGCAGTTCATTAATAATGGCCAACCCATATCCGAGACAGACCCCTTTGACCATGGAAGTTCTTATGTTGCGGTCAGAAATTATTCAGTGTATTTGTCGCGATACTTCCGCAGCATTGGCATCCGGACGTATGTCGGATATCTTTTTCATCACGAAAGCCCATTGCGGACAGCAGAGCATGTCAGCCAGAAGATTGCTCAGGCAGCGCGACGAATAGCCGAAGGAAGCGACGAAATTCTTGAGTTAGGCGACATTTCCGTACGGAAAGAGTGGACGTTTGCTGAAAATATTGCGGAAGGAATTATTACTCTCATTGAGCAGGATCGGGTATTTGAGGCGACGATTGGATCAGGGCAGGCATATTCGATCGAGGATTGGCTTAATGAATGTTTCAAGCTGATTAATAAGGATTGGCGACGCTATGTCAATCAGACGAAAAACTTTAAGGCGGAGTATCAGGTATTGGTCTCAAATCCAGCGACAATTAACTCGTTGGGATGGTATGCTGCTACAACAATAAGTGAATTGGCAGAAATTATGCTGAACTCAAAATTAGCAACCAACAGCCAATAACCTATCTTTGTTTCTTGTTTTCACAAAAGTCCGAGAAAATAGTTGAAATAGAGAATGCCTGCCGTTTGAGATTCTCTCCTTTTATAAGCTCACGATTTTGGTTCATTTGCACAAATTTGGGTAACAAACCGGAAAAGAGAATTTTTAGAATAAATTGCTTACAATTTCCTGTCTAACTTCCTGTAACTTATGGCCTCAGCGATATGTTCAGCGGCGATTGTTTCGCAGCCGGCAAGGTCGGCTATCGTTCTGGCCACCTTGCAGACCTTGTCGTGCGCCCTTGCGCTAAGCCCGAATTCCGTCATCGCCTGTTTTAATATCATCTCGCCGGGACTGTCAAGTTTGCAGAATTTTTCCACCTGCTTATGGCTCATTCTGGCGTTGGTCATAACTTTTCCGTCGCCGAATCGAACGGCCTGAGTCTCTCTTGCCTTTGCTACATCACGTCCCGCAGCCGCCGAGTCGAGCTGGCTCGACCTTGAACGAAGCTTGCTGAAACCTACCGCAGGGACATCTATATGAATGTCTATCCTGTCCACCAATGGACCGGATATTCTGGCCATATACCTCTCTATCTGATTGGGTGTACATTTGCACCTTCTTGCGTCTGTGCCGAAATACCCGCACGGGCAGGGGTTCATTGCGGCAACGAGCATAAACTGCGCCGGAAATTTCACGCTCCCCTTCGCTCGCGAAATCGTAACAAAGCCATCTTCGAGGGGCTGGCGTATCATTTCCAAAACGTGTCTTGGAAATTCCGGAAACTCATCTAAAAACAGGATTCCAAAATGTGCCAGCGAAAGCTCTCCCGGCCGAGGCATAGTTCCCCCGCCGACAAGCGCCGGGCCGCTTGAAGAGTGATGAGGCATGCGCACCGGCCGCGTCGCCAAAAGGGCATTATCTCTGCCCAGTAAACCCACGGATGAGTATATGCAGGTTGTTTCCAGTGATTCCTGCAGACTCAAAGGCGGCAGAATCGTAGCCAGCCGCTGCGCAAGCATCGTCTTTCCTGCTCCAGGCGGACCAATCATCATTATGTTATGTCCGCCTGCTGCGGCGATAGTCAACGCTCGCTTTGCGCCTTCCTGACCTTTGACATCTGAAAAATCCACTTGATAATCCGACGCCACATTAAAAATCTCATCGATGTTGACCGTTGTGGTTTCGAGCGGCAATTGGCCCGACAGAAAACCCGCCGCCTGCGCCAAAGAACCCACTGCGTACACCTCCATCGTATCCACTACCGCAGCTTCTTTGGCGTTTTCGAGCGGTACAATCATTCTTGTAAAACCCTTTGACGCAGCGGTCATCGCCATACACAATACGCCGTTGACAGGTCTGACCCTGCCGTCGAGGGCAAGCTCACCGACAATAATAAAATCCTTAAGAACGGTACTTGTAAGTATGCCCTGCCCGATGAGCATTCCAAGAGCAATGGGCAAATCAAAAGCCGGCCCGGCCTTTTTCACATCAGCCGGCGCCAGATTTACCAGGGACTGGGTCTTGGGGTATTTATAGCCCGAATTGACTATTGCACTTCGAACCCGTTCGGTGCTTTCCTTGACCGCCGCATCGGGCAGGCCTACGACAAGGGATTTTTCGAAGCCGCCCCTGCCGACATCGACTTCTACCTCGCAGATTATCCCTTCAATTCCTTCCAGTGTAACACTATGTAACCTTGCTAACATAAGCTTACCTCGCTTTTCAGCTTAAAAAACCGCATTTTAAGGTTTTTCTGCCTGTTGGCAAGCAATTTTATGGTATTTTGGCCTCGCAAAGCCAAAATAGTAAAAATTTTCAAAAAAAATGATAAAAAATTAAAAATTCTTCAAAAAAAAGCTTGCAAAACCTGCGATTGAATATATAATAGAGATTGTAGTTAAGGTCTTTTCTATATGGTTTTTTGGTTTCGGTGAGACCAGCGTAGATTTTTATAAGTTTGGACTATATTTTAATGCTGTCTCACAACAGCCGGAGTTACCGGAAACTCCGGCTTTTTTTATGCGCTTTTTTTGAACACCCTTCGGCTGAACCAATTTTATCAGGGGTAAAAAAATCGACAATTTACCCCTAAGGGGTGAAAACTCTATGAGTCGTAAGAAAGTATTTCAAATTCAACTATAATATCAAATATCAGCGTTTTCTTCTCAAAAACAGACCACCGAGACCGAGCAGGAAGAACTTGAATTTGATAGCGAGCAGAAAAAACTTGCAAAAATTAACAAAGATTTTTAGAATCCTTTAGCCGACTTCTTCGATACAGCTTCCCGGATAATGAAAGGGAAGATTAAATAAAGAGGCAGAAACATATTTTTCTATACAATAATTGTTATAAATGTGTTAGATTATAAGATTGTATGGTAATGAATAGCATAGACATCCAGCCTCCCTTTGCAAAAAAGAAAAGGGAATTTGTTTCTCGAAGTGAGAGTATTTATACTCAGAGAAAAGACTTTGATGGAAAAGGACTTTTAGAAAAAGAAACTTGGGAGTTAGATAATGGGAGAGTAGTTATTGTTTTAGATGAGGGCGCATACGTTTCCAAACGAAAGGCTGAGGAACTTAAAATGCAGGATATTGAACCTTCTGCTTTAATGAATTTAGCTAAAAAAGAGGATTATTTTGGGAATCATGGTATAGTATGTTTTCTTCGTGGTATGGAAATTTATTATAGTTCTGAGATTGTTGAAATAAACCCTCCTTTTGAAGAAGACTTTGAACAAGAATATGATATTAGGAAGGATTTAGAAGACCTTTAAATTTTTTTCCCAACATCACCGCACTGAGACCAAGCAGTAAAAGCGTGGTTTTGTGAAGCTTATTTACAAACAGCCACCCAAGCGGCTACAGCACTGCCAAGTGCTATCAATGTCGCTATTAAAGCTATGGCAAAGTTTCTGCTTGCGGTTTCGCACATTTCAATCATTGACGCAGTTTGTAGGGCATAGTGACAATTGTCTATAAGCTCACTGACAGTGAAATCGTCTCCTCTTATATGTTCCTTCTGTCCGGATGCACCTATTTCTTTCCTCAAAGTATGCAATGCTTCTTTCTGTTCCTGTAAGCCTGACATATTGTCAATTTCAATTAGTCTTTTTCTTACTTTCTCATTTTTCTTGTAGTTCATTTTTTCCCCTTATAGTCTATCTTTTTGTGTTTACACAGTTACACAGCTTTTTCTTAATTATCACCGCACCGAGGCCGAGCAACAAAAACGTAGCAGGACTATTTTCCCTTGCTCAATGCCGCTAAAAGTAATACTGAAACCACGCTACCCAAAAAATAGAAGGGAAACTGCAGCCAGACAAAATCGGTTCCAATAAGTGCTGCACCCAGCATAGTTCGCCGAAATTCCTCCAGAAACTCGGTTTTCCAGAGTTGAAGAAACTCCAATATACACGTTGCGATAAATACAACCACGGGGATTTTTACAATGTTGGCCTTGCTGGGCAAAAAGAAAAAGAAAGCAAGGCACCAGATGATTTCATAAATAGCGCCTGAGACATAGTACCTGACCCAGTTTTCTCCCCAGCCGTTATAATGACGCCACATCCAAAAACCCAGCGGTATCACGATGCCCAGGCAAAGCAAAATTTTAATTCGTTTTCTGAGAAAAAGCATAATGTGCCTTTCAGCGTTTTCTTCCCAGTCCCGAAAGAATCGGGACACGAGAGCCTCATTTCCAATAGATATCAAACCTATCTTGAAAAATCAAATAATTTAGCGTTTCCTTCTCAACATCACCGCCTGTCGTGAGCGAACCTGTCCTGAGTGCAATCGAAGGAGCCGAACGGCACCGAGGCCGAGCAAAAAGAGCGTGGCGGGTTCGGGGATACCTACTTATTAATCAAGTTAAACAATTCGTTTGCCTGCTCAGCGTCCAGGGTTTTTAGGATTTTGTATTCTTCAAGGGCTGAACCTTTGTCGCCAGTCATTAAATAGGCAAAGCCAAGATTATTGTGTGCATTAGCATAATCCGGCTTGATCCTGATGGCCTGCTTCAAGGATTCTATCGCTTCCTGATAGCGGCCAAGTTTGCCGTAGGCAGCGCCAAGATTATTGTGCGACTCGGCATTATCCGGCTTGATTCTGATGGCCTGCTTATATGATTTTATGGCATCCTTGTTGCGGCCAAGCTTGCCGTAGGCAGCGCCAAGATTACAGTGTGCATCGGCATAATCCGGCTTGATTCTGATTGCCTGCTGATAGGCTTCCATCGCATCCTGATGGCGGCCAAGTTTACCGTAGGCAACGCCAAGATTATAGTGTGCAAGAGCATTGTTTTGCGTTACCTCGATGGCATGTGAAAAGAGAGCAATGCTGTTACTCCAATAGCCTACCTGTCTGTATGCCCCTATTCCCATAGCCGTAAGCACCATTGCCGCCGCCATACCGAGTGCAATTTTTCGCTGCGGCCATTTCGAAAGAAGCTCCGGCAAACCCCAGGCTATCATTATAAACAAGCCTATATATGAGATATAGGTGTATCGGTCGGCATACGCCTGGATGCCAACCTGAACAAAGCCTATGACGGGCACAAGCGTTCCGACAAACCAAAACCAGCCTACCAGCAAATACTTCTGATTTCGTCCAAAACGAATTACAAAAATGGATATAACAAGCAGCAACAAAACACACATCGCCACCTGCCAAAACGCAAAGCTGTCGGCGTCAAAAGGATAAAATACCGCGAGATTTTGCGGCCAGAACATTTTACCTATGTATCTTGCGTAAGATAAGAAGGCATTGGCAGCTCTGTCCTTCAAAGGAAGAGCGTTGATATTTACTATTGCACCGCCGGCCCGCTGAACCAGAAACGTAATTACACTTGAGACAGCCACAAGAGCAAAGAAAGGAATTTTTTCGATTATTATTCGATACAAAATCTGGCGTTTATTGACAACGGGCACGGTTCGATGGGACTGACGCTCGGCTTTGGGCGAATCGAAGCGATTTAGCGGCCAATAGTCGAGCAGCAGAAGCACAAACGGCAGCGTAACGAGCATCGGTTTAGTCAGAAGACCAATCGCAAAAATCGTAATCGTCACAAGATATCGGAGGGTAGCTGGACGTTTGACATAACTGACATAGGCAAGCAGCGTTAGCATCCAAAATAATGTGCTTAACACATCTTTTCGTTCCGCTATCCATGCAACTGATTCGACATGCATCGGATGGAGAGCAAAGGCGGCAGCAACAAATGCACTCGGCCAAAGCGAGCCGGTCATTTTCTTGAGAACCGCAAAAAGCAGCAAGGTATTTGCGATATGCAGGAGCAGATTTACAAAATGCATCCAGCCCGCATTAGTACCGAATAATTGACAATCGAGCATGAGGGAAAGCCATGTGATGGGATGCCAGTTTCCGACGTGCGGAGTGGTGGTAAAAGCCCAGATAATGCCGTCCTGAGTCAGGCCATTCAAAACGTGCTGATTTTCGGAGACATACTCATTATCATCGTAGTTGATAAAGTCGAAATTGCGGGCCTGACAGAAAACCAGCAAGGTGCTCACAGCTAAGGCAAAATAAATCAAAGGGACAAGAGTTTTTTTTACCTGTTCTGGCATAGGCAACAATATATTTACCTGACATTCCCACCCGCCGTGCCACTCGCCGCGATGACGACGGTAGCGTCGCAGCGGGGCACACCGTCGCGGCAGGTATTAAACACTTGGCTACACAACCAAGTCATAATATCGAAATTGTCTTTGAACTGCAAGCACTGTGTTGTCTTAGCTATGTTTCCTCAACATCACCGCACCCATCACAACCATAAATGCACAGGCCGGTTCGGGGATACCTACTTATTAATCAAGTTAAACAATTTGTTTGCCAGTTCAGCGTCCAGGGTTTTTAAGATTTTGTATTCTTCAAAGGCTGAACCCTTGTCGCCAGTTCCTAAATAGGCAACGCCAAGATTACAGTGTGCCCTGGCATAATCAGGCTCGATTCTTATGGCCTGCTTATATAACCGACTATTTCTAGTATAGTAAGAGCACTTCTGATATTGGAAAATTAGCCAAACCTTATAAGTCAGTATCCATTTCCTCAAGCATTTTCAAAAACAAAAGGTAGGAAATTTGCGTTACACCACATTTACCAGATATTCGCAGCAGCCGGCACCCTGTTACGGTCATTCAGCCGGATTGCTTTCTTCTTACACACAGAGCGGCATATCCCACAACCATAACACCGCTTTTGGTCGATGGCAACTTTTCTGGTTGAGGCACTGTAGACAATAGCTCCGAATTGACAGACACGCATACATTCTCGGCAGCCAAAACACACATCAGGATCAACTTCCGCAATGTACTCAGCCCGAAACATCACTGGGATCGAATGTGTTACCGTGCAACGCATAGCCAGGCAGTCCGAACGGTCGCAGTTGCAGACTCCCCCGATGAACGGTGACTGAAAAGTCCAGACAGTATGGCATAAACCTTCTCGTTCGTGATCTCGAAAAGCGGATATGGCCTCTTCCTTGCTCAGTGTCTCCAGCCCCGACGTATCCGGCCCTGATAGAAAGCTTTTGTCCAGGCCCTGCACAATTTTAGCGAACTGCCCGCCGTTGGTCGACATGCTGACCCCGTAACAGTAGCGTTTCTCTTTATTCAATGTGACTTGGCGACAGATGCAGGCCACGCGGACAATGGAACTGACAAAGCCGAATATTTGTTCAATTTCCTCGATTGGTACTACCTGTCCAAAGTGGGTCTTCTTCTGCCGGCTGGTAATAATGCGACCAATCATACCTTTTATAAACTTAGGAGTCTTATCAAGGCGGTTGAGCTGTTCTATACCTCTTGTGAGTCGGCCTGGATTTGAGAAAAACTCTTCAATCATCCTACGCCGACGGATGTCACTTAACAGCTCGTCAGAATAGTTCCTTGCTTGCAAATACCACTTCTTCCCTTCGCCATGTTTTAGACAGAACTCACACATCTTATAGCCTTTTACTCCGTCAAATTAACGCATTCATTCTCAGCACTCTCTAAAGTCCGATCTCCACAGTTTGTGTGCCACATAATCTGGAATTTCACATATAACCCTGTATATTCTTGCTCAGCTACACTACTGAGCCTCATTTCCAATAGAATATCAAACCTGTATTGAAAAATCAAATGATTTAGCGTCTTTTTCTTAACATCACCGCACCACCCAGGCGCAGCCGAGTCTAAAGGGTTTCAAGTGCCGTTTCTTCTCTTAACCCAGATTTCCCCCAAAAAATGTTACCGGACACCTTTCCTGCCCCCATTTCCCGCTCCTTTTGTATTTATTGTTTCTTTTTGGAATAGAATCCGAAGGGAGAGTCCGGATGTTCTACAGGAAAACTCTCACCTTTGTGCACGGCATGCGTTGAGTAGTCGTCGAGATTCGAGAAGTTGTCACCCGCGACTTCAATGTTGTCCCGACCCTCGATAAGGCCAATCTGTTTTGCCAAACCGCATAGTGGACCCTCAATGAGTTTAGTGTCATTCGTTGATTTATGACAGTTTAACCAACCATGGTGCCGTGGGCCAGTAATGGTAATTCGGATATTGTGTTCGTTTGAAGTGGTTTGTTCTTCGTTGAAAATAAAAACAACCTCGTATCTATCGCTATGCTGAGATGGCCAAGCAGTTTTTTTATAGCCTTTGTAGCAATACTTTTTTAACATTTGTATCTGTCCTCATCACACTAAATCAAGTTTTTATCAGGAGCTACATTGCCTGTCAAGCATGAAAAGAATATTGGCAAATTTCTATTTCCTCCGTCCTTTTTTCAAAATAGCCGCACCAAGGCCGAGCAGCAAGAGCGTGGCGGGTTCGGGGATTTCATGCCCTTCCATTGCCCAAGCAAAGTCACCTCCATAAAGCTGCCAATCCTGCCATTGCCCATCATACTTCGCAGTGCCCCAAGATTGCCCTGAAGTATTACTGATTGCCCAATAAAATCGCTGATAGTAAGTGTCGTAGCCTTCGTAGATATCATCGGTGTTTAGACAATCAGCTTCAATTGACAAATAGTACTGCCTCTGAGAATTTAGTATCAGAGCACCAATACCTGAAAGATCTAACGTAACTGCTAATTCATACGTATCTGTTGTGTCATTGATAAGCTGTGAGCTAATCTGAAACTTGCTATCTTGATTCAGAGGCATTTCTTCGTATTGCCAGATGTGGCTGCCCTGTGCAGCAGGTGAGTCTCCACCTTCATAGACCGAAACCCGCATGGATTGCACATCTGCATTAAGCTGGACACCGCACACAAAAGATAGACTGTCAATCTGCCAGGGATTGTCCCCCTCTAAAAGAAAATCATCCGCCTGAGAAAAATGCCTGCCGGGATTCATCATAGACCCATTGTTATATCCGCTAACTCTGCCGCTAAGACCGTCGCCAAAATGCAGTCCATCAGCAGGCATCTGGTCAACAAGTATATCTGACAAAGCTATACAAGGCCATATAAGCATGACCAGTGCAGTCATAATCCACTTCATCATTCCATCCTCCAAAATCAATTATTACTTTTAAGCCATTCAAAAGCAAGAATAGCCAAATCGTGGTTGTTGACATTGCCGTCCGCGTTGAGGTCGCTCATCAAAGGCTCTGGCCCATCGTTTATAACGCTAAGTCTGTAATTACCCGTCTGGCCGTTATAGCCAGCTATCCTGATGTAATATTTGACTCCAGTAGCAGCCCTGAGCGTCAGCTTCGATTGTTTGCAGTTGTAATTATCGTTGAACTCGATTTCAATAAAATCTTCATCAAAAACGGCAAGGGTTGTGTCAAAATTGCTGCCTAAAGTACCAATAACATAATCGCCATTAGACGGAGCCGTAAAGATATACCATACGTCGATATTGTCTTTGTACCCGTTATGGGTAGTGTCCACTCCGGTCGCTCCGATTGATGTGCCCGAAACCACCAAACCCACCGTAACAGCAATCGCATTGCTCATTTCGTCATTACTTACCAGTGAATCGCCAAGCTGCCAGGCAAGAACCGGATAGCCGCCGCCGAATGGCATCGCCCAAGTATCATTTATACCGTTTTTGATTTCATCCTCAAAATCCCAAAACGCCCGCATATAGATTTCTGAATCCTGCATTATTGCCGTAGGATATCCTATCCCGCCGCCGCTGCTGGTTGGCTGCCCCGAAGTCTGCGTATCCCAGAAGCAACCGGTTATCGTACCACTATTATTCACCCCCACCAGCCCGCCGTTTGTGCCGCTGACGGAACCTGTTGCATAGCAGTCGGTTAGCGTACCAGAATTCACCCCCACCAGCCCGCCGAAAACTCCTGCTCCGCTGACTGAACCTGTTGCATAGCAGTCGGTTAGTGAACCATAATTCACCCCCACCAGCCCGCCGAAAGCGGAGCCTGTTCCGCTGACGACACCTGCAGCGCTACAGTCACTGATAGAGCCGTAATTATTGTATCCCACCAGCCCGCCGACTTCGAAGTTACCGCTGACCGAACCGGTCGCATAGCAGGCGGTTAGTGTACCATGTTCATTCCACCCCACCAGCCCGCCGACTTCGACGTAACCGCTGACGACACCTGCGGCGCTACAGTCACTGATAGAGCCGTAATTATTGTATCCCACCAGCCCGCCGACATTTCTGCCTGTTCCTGTTGTGGTGACCGAACCGGTCACATAGCAGGCGGTTAGCGTACCATAATTATCCCCCACCAGTCCGCCGACATAATCCCCTCCGGTAACATTAATATTCTCGACGCCTAAATTGCGGATTTGGCCGCCATAGCCGACATAGCCGAACAAGCCGATGTAACTGCTGTATGGCTGATTGATGACTGCATTGCTGATTATATTATCGTTGCCGTCAAAGACACCGGTAAATGGTGTACCTGCGTTTCCAACCGGCGTCAGGGTTACCTCCGCCAGATTGACATCCGCCGTCAGGATAAAATGCTTATTCCAGTCGGCAGGGATAGTCATCAACTCCTGCCAGTCCTCGACCCTACTGATTTGGTATGGGTTGCCTACCCCGCCGCCACCCCCGTTATAAGTACCAGCAAAAGAAACAGCCGATAAAATAAGGACTGTTAAAATAACGACTTTCTGGTTTAAACTTTTCATTTCTCTACTCTCCTAAAAAATTGTTAATATTTCCAGCGCAGGGATTGCGTATATTGGCAAGGGTTTAATAAAAGACTGCCTCTCTCCTTTGTTACCATTACTGCTCCTCATCTTTCGCCAAGGAATATGCACGATTGGCGATATAAAATTTAGTATAGAGCTTTTTAATTGAAAATCAAGTTAAATCAGTGTCATCAATGGAATCAGTGTCTAAAAATTCTTGTCAATCCTGTAATCCCGTCCAAAAACGAGATACGAACGACCAGCGACGAGATACGAATTCGGCCAAACGCGCAGGTACTCCCGACCAAATTCCGAAAATTCTAAAAAAATTTCTACATTCTCTAACTCCTTATTTTACAACAACTTATGCTTTCCACTATCCGCTATATGCTATATGCTATCCGCTATTTTTCGTACCAAACGCGCAGGTTCACCCCATATATAGAGGGACACTTTTCCCGCCCTGAGCTTGTCGAAGGGTCTGTCCTTAGTTGTTAACTTTGAGTTTTGGTTTTGAGTTTTACACTTTAACTTTTTAGTTTCGAAATTAGTGCTTTCGTTGTAGGACCGTTCTTTAACAATTGAATGTGTCTATGCGGTATTCGTCTGCGCCGGCTTGTTTTTCAATTTTTATTTTTTTCACTGAAATTTTGAACTTTTAACTTTGAAATTTTGACTCTAACCCAATATGGCACAAGAACTTAAAACAAAATCAATGCCTGAAATTGGATGCATTTGGACGTACTTTGGAATGCTTTGGACATACTTTGGAGTATCTTTGGAGTGCTTCTGAATGCGTTTGGATGACTTCTGATGACTTTGGATAACATCTGGGAACACCATGATGTTGTAGTTTGTTTTGAATTTTTGTTTTTTTGGTCATTCGAATTTGTTTCGGATTTCGAAATTAGTGCTTAGGATTTGGTTGCGGCTCTGCCGCGCTGGGTTGATGTGCTGAACAGAAGGCGGAATTATTTTTTGTTCTTTTCTATCTTATCCTGGATTTCTTTGCGGTGGACCGTTATATCCTCCGGTGCGGTTATGCCCACACGAACCCTCTTGCTGCGAATATCCACAATCGTAACCTCGATACGGCCATCAATAACAATCGATTCGTTTTCCCGCCTTGATAATACGAGCATTTTAAAATCCTTTTTTTTAGCAGCAGAAGCTTTTATTCCTTAATAAGCGACACTTTCAACGTGGAATTGAGGATATGCTGGCAGGGAATGGAACAATAGTAAAAGTTTAGTAAATGTTTATTTCAGAAAGCAGACGAGCCGCTGGGAGACTATGTCTGCGATTATCTGCAGTCTGTTATCTGGAAAATTGCAGACTTTGACGACGTTCTTATATTTGGCTTTTTCGGGCAGGATTTTCTCGAGCTGATTAGGCATCTTCTCGAAGAAGTTTTTATTGAAGATAAAATTATTCTGTTTTGGGAAAATGGCGACATAAAAGATATCGCCCTCAACAAGGTCCTGGAAGAAATGAGTGCCGAAAGATAATTCGGGCATGAGGTTGCCGCCTTCATAAGCCAGTTCGCCGAGTATGGTGACATTATTAATTTCTGAAAAGCTTACCGGTACGCCCAGCGAAGGCGTGGTCGTGCCCCATCGGCCTGGGCCCAGGAGCATGGTCGGAAGCTCTTCTTTGCTGGCAAGTTGTTTATTGAGCTGGCCGACAAGGCGGGCAACATCGTATTTCTGCGAGAGTTCGAGTGCTTCGTAGTTCTGCGGATGGACGTATATGACCCTTTTGATATATTGGGAGATTCCGCCGCCCATAAAATATCCTTCGCAGCTAAACAGGATTTTATTCTTCGAGATTCCTGATGGGATTTCGACATGCGGCTGAAGTCCTTTTGTCTGGAGCGGCCTGCACTGGAGAAGGTTGATGACGGGTTTATCGTTTTCTGCGAAGTTGACGGTAAATTCGACATCGACGGGATAGTTGTAATTTTTCTCGAGGGTCTTGAGGATTTTTTGCATGGTTTGCGGAAAAGTCGTTTCGGAAAGCAGTTTTTCAAAGGTGACTATCCAGTAGTGTTTATCCTTCATTTTGAGCTCTTTTGCTCTTTTGGCCATTTCGATATCCGGCACGGCAATTAAGTTCAGGTCGAGGCCGAGTTTTTCATTGAGCAATTCCTGAATGGGTACTTCCTTCAGGATGTTTTCTTTGATATCGAGCAAATCGACATGATGCTGGGAAAATCTTCTGATATCTTCCATGCCTGCAAGCGGTCGCAGCAGCGGTGCATCGAGAGCGACTAACCTTGGATAATCGTCTTCAACGCGGTTTACGGCCCGTGTGCCCAGCCCCATTACGAGTCTGACCATTCCTGCCTTTGGGTCCATATCCGGCTTCCAGACGAAGGTGTTGTGTGAGACGGCGACGCCGGCAAGGTCTGGCATAAAGAAATTATTATCGCGGTAGGAGCCGGAGACACGCTGGACGAGTAATGCCATCTGTTCATCCATCTGGTCGAGGCCTCTTTGGAGGCGATAGACGAGTGCATCTTCGTTCATTGTGCTTGCGTAGACCTTTCTCACGACATCTTCAAACTGCTGGTATCTTTGCTCCGGGTTTCCCTGGTTGACGCAGAAGAAACTTGAATACTTGCCGGCAAAAGCGTTGCCGAAGGCATCTTCGAGAAGTGAGCTTGAACGAACGATGATGGGAGACTGGCCGAAATACTCTATCATTTCCTGGAACTGTTCGCGAATCTGGTCTGGAAATTTGCCGTGAAGGAGCTTTTCCTTTAGTTCGGCAGCGACCTTGAAATAACCATCTTTTGTTTTTTGCTCCATGCGGAGTTTCCACCAGCCGTTCTCGACGATGTAGGTATAAAAGACGTCAGAGCCGACGTAAAACGAATCGTGCGGTTCGAACTGTTGAGCCCAGTCGGCGGATTTGTCCTTTGACATAATGCTGTTGGCCAGGAGCATACCGACGGCCTTTCCGCCGATAAAGCCGGTGCCGATGAGGCGGTTTTTGATAGTGAGCAAGTCTTTGAGGGAGAAGTTTTTTCTGGCCAGCGAGAGGATTTTTTTCTCTCTGCCTATCATTACTCTGCAGAGATGTTCTGCGGTCATTCGCTTATCCTGGAGGGAGGCATCTGCAAGTTCACAGAGTTCCTGTGCGCGAAGGAAGAGCCGGTCCCAGTAGTCGAGAGTTCTTTGAGCTGGTTCGAGGCCCTCGCGGGAGATATATGAAATAAGCTTGGTTGCATCGACGCTGCTTGTCAGTGGGACGAACTGGTCTTTTCGCTGGATGTGCGGCAGGTACATGGTGGGGGAGTATCGTTTCCAGACCTTGAGCGGATGGATGTAAAAGGTTTTTTCGAAATCGTAGAGGTCGAGCAAAAGCTGAGTTGTTTCACGTATTCGAGCGATGGTTTTGAATGAGTGGCTGTTTCGCAGCAGGGCGAAATAAGCGATGGTGTCGAGTTCGAAAAGGTATGGGCAGGTAATTAAAAAGAAGTTGCCTATCATCAAATCCGTGGCCCAGGTATTGAGCAAATCCGAAAGGCAGTCAAAGACGTAGAAGATTTCTTTTCCTTCCTTCGCAATTATGCTGTGTACCTGTATGGAAAAGGTTTCAAAACCACTGTCGGCATCGAGATTGTAAATGGATATGCCTTTGCCAGGCTTTACGAGGGGCTTATGTTTGGCAAATCGCATATAGACGAGCTTATGGCCGTCTTTGACGGCCTGTTTAACATAGGGGTTAACGAATCTGCCGTAATCGTCGATGCTTTCGACCTGCCAGACGACGTTATCGCCTTTTTGCAGGTTGTTGAGTATCGCATCCAATCCCTTTAAGCCGGTACTTGCCCATGGCGTCATAAGTAAAACCCTTGTCAATAGTGTTTAGTGTGTATATTACTATAGATGAGATAAGTTTGCTGGCAATTTAAATCGGTAAATATATTTTACCTGCCCTGAGCTTGTCGAATGGGGCGGTTGTACTTATAGTTACAAAATTGTAGCTTATTGCAATAAGTATACAATTTTGTTATTATAGTCGAGAGTTTTTGACGAAAGGAATGTTATGAAGACAAAACTTGCCGGCGAAGTGGAGCTTTTGGGCGATATATCGAGGGTCTTTGCCGAGTCGCTTGACCTCGAGATGACGCTCAAATCCATATTGAAATCGCTTGATACGCACCTCAAGCTCCAGCGGGGAACTATCACATTGCTGGAGTCGGAAACGGAGACCATAAATATCAAGGTAGCGCACGGGCTGAGTGAAAAGTCGAAGAAGCTGGGCAGCTATAAGGTCGGCGAAGGCATAACGGGACTTGTCGTGCAGACGGGCAGGGAAATCGTTGTGCCGGATATTTCCAAAGACCCGCGCTTTCTTCACAAGACAAAATCGCGAACGCCGATAGAAGGAAAAAGAATCGCCTTTTTCTGCGTGCCTATAAAGCTGGAAGGCAAAACCATCGGTGCGATGAGCGTGGACAGGCAGGCGGCAAAAGGGGATGATTTCGAGGACAATGTCCGGCTGCTGAATATTATTGCGACAATGGTGGCACAGGCAGTGAAGCTTAATAAGCTTGTTCAGTCGGAACGCCAGAAACTCAGCGACGAAAACGTTCGGCTTCGGCAGGAATTAAAAACGCGGTTCAATATCCATAATATGATAGGCAGCAGCAACGCTATTCAGCAGGTTTATCGTCTTATCGAGCAGGTTACGGATAGTATGGCGACAGTTTTGATTCGCGGCGAAAGCGGGACGGGCAAGGACCTTGTGGCTCATGCAGTCCATTATAATAGTATCCGTGCAAACAAGCCATTCCTTAAGGTGAACTGCACCGCTTTGCCGGATACGCTTCTGGAGAGCGAGCTTTTCGGGCATGAAAAGGGGGCTTTTACCGATGCGGGAGAAAGAAAACCTGGCAGGTTCGAACGGGCACATGGAGGCACTATATTTCTTGATGAAATAGGGGATTTCTCTGTGAATCTGCAGGTTAAGCTATTGAGGGTAATCCAGTTTAAGGAGTTCGAACGGGTAGGCGGGACGGAGACAATAAAGACAAACGTGAGAATCATAGTTGCCACAAACAAGAACCTTGAGGAGCAGATAAAACAGGGTCTTTTTCGTGAGGACCTTTACTATCGCATAAATGTTTTTCCAATTTATCTGCCGCCGCTGCGGGAGCGCAAGGATGATATAATGCTGCTGGCAGATTACTTCCTTGAAAAGTTTGCCAGCGAAAACAGCAAGAACATATCGAGAATTTCAACGCCTGCGATTGAGATGCTTACGAGGTATCACTGGCCTGGGAATGTAAGAGAGCTTGAAAACTGCATTGAGAGGGCGGTTTTGCTCTGTGACGGCGATGTGATTCGCTCGGAGCATTTGCCACCTTCACTTCAGATGATAAACAAGGCGCAGCCGGTGGCAGCAAGGTCGATGGTGGAAACGATTGAGAATCTGGAAAAAGAGCTAATCGTTGATGCGTTGAAAAAAACAGGGGGTCAGCAAAGAAAAGCTGCCATTGAACTTGGGATAACGGAAAGAACGCTCGGCTACAAGATAAAGAGGTACGGGATTCTGCCTAAGTTTTTGTAATGGAATCGCCTACAATTTTGTTTAGTATTTTAGAGTTATATACTAAAATGTAGTTTATTGGATTTGGCTGCACCGGCCGCATTGTTGTCGTAACATCTTATTTTAGCGGGGGTTAAATAAATTTTCTCCAAGCGTGTATTTACTGGCACACAGTTTGCGTAATAGCAATAAAGCGTGTGAGCATTTGATAGAGAAAGACAGGACTTATGCGTAGAAACAGGCGATGGATTTTGGCTGCGGCCCTTATGGTAGCTATGGTGAATCTGGCGGCTTTTGCAGAAGACCAGTCGGCTGCGGTAAGTACGCCGGCGCTGAAGATCGATACGGGTGATACTGCGTGGGTGTTGATTTCCACCGGCCTGGTAATGCTGATGACGCCGGGGCTTGCTTTCTTTTACGGCGGTCTTGTGAGGCGTAAGAATGTACTGGGTGTTTTGATGCAGTGCTTCATAGCGCTGGCAGCTTTGAGTGTTCAGTGGGTGTTGTTCGGTTATAGTTTGTCGTTTTCTCCGGGCAACTGGTTTATAGGCTCTTTGAAATGGATAGGATTGAACGGCGTCGGGTTTGAGCCGTACGTTGCTTATTCGGCCACGATACCGCATCAGGCGTTTATGATATTCCAGGCGATGTTTGCGGTTATTACGCCCGCATTGATTCTGGGAGCGTTTGCCGAGAGGATGAAGTTTTCTGCTTATCTGGTGTTTTCGCTGCTGTGGGCTACATTTGTGTACGACCCGCTTGCCCACATGGTGTGGGGACAGGGCGGGTGGCTGCGGGAACTTGGCGTCGCGGATTTTGCGGGCGGAACAGTCGTGCATATAAACGCCGGTATTGCGGCACTGGTAACGGCTATAGTGATAGGCAAGAGGAAATGCTATGACAAACATCCGACCCCGCCGCACAATCTGCCGTTCAGCGTGCTTGGAGCAGCACTATTGTGGTTTGGATGGTTCGGGTTTAATGCGGGAAGTGCGCTAGCGGCCAACGGCCTTGCGACCAATGCCCTTGTGGTGACAAATACAGCGGGAGCCATGGCAGCATTGACGTGGGCATTTCTGGACTGGCGGTTTAACGGAAACCCGACGATGCTCGGAACGATATCGGGCGCTGTTGCTGGACTGGCAGCAATTACACCGGCAGCGGGTTTTGTCGGAGTAGGAGCGGCGTTATTGATAGGAACAGTAGCAAGCATTCTCTGTTTTGCGGCAGTAGGTACTATCAAGCACAAATTCGGTTATGATGATTCGCTGGATGCGTTCGGAGTGCATGGAATAAGCGGGATATGGGGAACGCTTGCGACAGGGTTGTTTGCGACGAAGGCAATAAATGCAGTGGGCCCCAACGGTTTGTTAGCTGGGAACCCGAGGCAATTTACCATCCAGCTTATTGCGGTGGTTGTAACTGTGGTATATGTTCTGGTGGTTACGCTGGTCATCTATAAAGTGGTGGATTTGATTATCGGCGTGCGGGTTGTTGAAGTAGATGAAGCAATCGGACTGGACCTTACTCAACATAATGAACGTGCATATACGATGTTGGAATAAAGCTTGAAAGGAGATTCAATCATGAAATTGATAATAGCAATAATTCAGCCGCACAGACTCGAACAGGTAAAAGAGCAGTTGTATAAAGCTGATGTCCATTTGATAACGGTCAATGAAGTGCTTGGGCACGGCAGGCAAAAGGGCGTTACGGAGGTCTATCGCGGATTTAAGGAGACAGGGAACCTCCTGCGAAAGGTTCGCCTTGAAATAGCGGTGAACGACAATTTTGTAGAACCGACGATAAAGGCCATTATAAAGGGGGCGCAGACCGGCGAAATCGGCGACGGCAAGATATTCGTTGTTCCTCTGGAAGAGTGCGTCAGGATACGCACGGCTGAAAAGGGCAGCGAGGCGATCGGATAAAATAAGTTGGCAGTTTGCGGCAAATTGAATATGATATTAACCGTATTTTTAGTTTTTAGGAGAATTATATTATGTGTCAATCGAATGAACCG
>Ga0315293_10001116_pt1 | contig 26023 bp, 25 predicted proteins | sample YL17G13_20_MG_FD_203071 | JGI IMG/M metagenome (GOLD analysis project Ga0315293, IMG submission 203071) | Sediment microbial communities from Yellowstone Lake, YNP, Wyoming, USA - YL17G13_20 | ecosystem: Environmental > Aquatic > Freshwater > Lake > Sediment | place: USA: Wyoming | collected...
TTCTCGTTGTACCCAATTTCCAGATGAGGTCAGGCGATGAACGAAGAAAAAGCCCAAAGTAGTGTTGACTTCAGCCAGGTAATTAGCGAGCACTTTAACCAGCTCACTAAAAGTGAAAAACTAATCGCAAATTACTTGCGGAAGAATCAGGAGGAATCGGCCTTCCTGTCTGCTGGGGAGCTGGCGGACCGGCTGAGGTTGAGTGAAGCCACGATGGTGCGCTTTGCGCGCAATATAGGCTTCGATAGTTACCCGGCCATGCGCGCGGTTTTACAGGAGAATTTTCGTCGCCGGGTGACACATTCAGCCAGGCTGCGCGGCCGCCTGGACGACCTGCGCGAGGCGGGGGACATCTTCGAGCGGCTGGTCGTTTCCGAAATTGATTACATGAGCCAGGCGTTGACAACAGTGGATCGCGATGCGCTGCATCGAGCCGTGGATCTGCTGCGCACCCGCAATCGCGTGTTTGTTTTCGGCGTGGGGCCATCGGTTTCCCTGGTGGAATTGATGGAAATCCGCCTGGGTCGTTTTGGTCGGCAGGTTATTCCCCTGACCACCGCCGGCCGCGAAATCTTGGAACCTCTCCTGTTGATGACCGATCAGGACCTGTTGTTCGTGATCTGCTTTTTCGATGTCTCCGCCGCTTTGCAGCTCGTCCTGGATTATGCCAAAGAAGTGCACTGCCCGATCATCATGCTGACCGACACCCTCGGCTCGATTATTGGAGACAAGGCGGATGTCGTCCTGGCTGCCAGGCGCGGGCCGATGGCCGAGTTCCATTCGCTGGTTGTGCCGATGACGATCATCAACACGCTCCTGCTGGCCGTTGCCCAGGAAGATCAAGAACGGGTGATGGCAAACCTGGATAAGTTGGATCAATTGCGCGAGCGTCTCAAGAAAACCAACGGCTCTCTCACCTGATAAGACCCGCTGAAAATAGGAGAAGATCCATGGCAGTACCCGCAATAGCTCCACAACCCTTGTCCCTGCGCCTGCTCGCCACTTCCCGAAGGTTTTTGCACTGGCTGACCAAGCCGCAGGTTGTCCTGGCATTGATCATGCTGGTGGTGATGTTCTACATGGTCATCATCCCACTGTACAAATTGGTCGAGACCACGGTGACCTGGCAGGATACGGATCTCAGCCGCGTCCCGGACGCCGTGGTGGGTGAATTCACCCTTTTCCATTGGATCAGGATGCTGACCGGTATATTCGGCAGGATATACACCTACACTCCCCTGCAGCATTCGATAACCATCGCCATAGGCACTGTTCTGCTCGCGCTATTGATCGGTGGATCGCTGGCCTGGCTGGTAGTGCGCACCGATATGCCGGGCAGGAAACTCGTCAATCAACTGGCGGTGCTGCCCTACATCATGCCGTCCTGGACCCTGGCCCAGGCCTGGCTGGTGCTGTTCAAGAACAGGCTTTCCGGCGGAGCACCGGGGATGTATGAATACATTATAGGACAGAGTCCGCCCGACTGGTTGTCGTACGGGCCGGTGCCGATCATCATCTGCTGTGCGCTGCACTATTACACCTTCTTTTTCCTGTTCGTATCCGCGGCGCTGATGTCGATCGATTCCAACCTGGAAGAAGCGGGAGAACTGATGGGTGCCAGCCGCTGGCGCATCCTGCGCAAGATCACCATACCCCTCGTCCTGCCAGCCCTGCTTTCCGGTTTCATTATGACCTTTTCCAAGGTGATGGGCACCTTTGGCGGCCCGAACATCCTGGGCTCGCCGGTTAAGTACTATGTGGTCGCTACCATGATCCGCGGCAGTCTGGCGGCTGGAGACAAGGCGGATGCCTTTGTGCTGGCAATCGTCCTGATCCTGTTCGCCATGCTCACCATTTCACTCAACCAGAGGCTGGTGGGCACGCGCAGGAGCTATGAGACGATCGGAGGACGCGGCTTTGTCGCTCAGCCAAGCAAGCTGAGAAATATGAAAAAGGTATTTTTTACGGCCGTGGTCATTTTTCAGCTGCTGGTACTCATCGTTCCGCTGGTCTTGCTGACCTATGACACATTCCTGCTGCGGACGGGAGATTACAGCTTCAGTAATCTTACCCTGCAGAACTGGATCGGGGAGGCCAACCCACAGTACAATGACGGCGAGCCGGGAGTCCTGCTCAACCCGAGGATCTACAAAACCGCCTGGAATTCCATCAAGCTGGCCCTTTACACGGCCTTTTTCACTGCCCTGCTGGGCGTGCTGCTCGGTTATTCCATCGTCAAGGGCCGCGGTACCCGGCTCTCAAAGTGGGTTGACCAGCTGGCGTATATCCCGTATGTCATTCCGGGCATCGCCTTCGGCGCTGTTTATATTGCCATGTTTGCCAGGAAGATGGGACCGCTCCCTTCCTTGTATGGTACCTTTGCCCTGCTGGTGATCGTCTCGGTGGCCAAACATATTCCCTACTCTTCCCGTTCGGGGGTCTCGGCCATGATGCAGGTGGGGCGTGAACTGGAGGAGGCTGCCCAGGTAGCCGGGGCCAACGTCTGGCAGCGTTTCAGGCGCATCATCTTCCCATTGACTACCAGCGGTTTCGTTTCTGGCTTCCTGCTGACGTTCATCACCACCATGCGCGAGCTGTCCCTGATCATCCTGCTGGTCACAAGGGACACTCAGGTGCTGGCCAGCCAGACCATGAAGTATGTCGAAGCCGGAAGGGATCAAATGGCGAACATCGTCATCCTGATCCTGGTTGCGATCACTGTCACAGGCAACGCCATCATCGGCCGCTTCAGCGGCGGCAGTCTAAAAAAAGGTCTTGGGATGTAAAGAGAGGACATCATGGAAACAACCATCAGAATTAACAATTTAACGAAAAAATTTGGTGAAGTGGTTGCGCTCGATCATGTCAGCCTAGACATCGAACCGGGAACCTTCGTGACCCTACTGGGTCCCTCCGGCTGCGGCAAGACCACCCTGCTGCGCTGCGTGGCCGGTCTGGAAGACCCGGATGGCGGTGAGATCTATATTGGCGATAAGCTGATCTTTTCATACGACAAGGGCATTTCGCTGCAATCCAGCAAGCGCGATCTGGGGCTGGTTTTCCAGAATTACGCTTTGTGGCCGCATATGAAGGTGGACAAGAACATCGCCTTTGCCCTGGAGATCCAAAAACTGCCCAAGGATGAAATTGAAAAGCGCATAGAGGAATCGCTCAAAGAAGTGCAAATGGAAGGCTACGAAGACCGCTATCCACGCGAGATGAGCGGCGGCCAGCAGCAACGCATTGCCCTGGCGCGCATGTTGGCCTATCGCCCCAAGGTCTTCCTGATGGATGAACCGCTCTCCAACCTGGACGCCCGCCTGCGCATGGATATGCGTGCGGAACTCAAGCGCCTGCACCACATTTCCGGTGCCACCACCATTTACGTGACCCACGACCAGGTGGAAGCACTGACCATGTCCACCAATATCGCCATCATGAAGGAAGGCGTCCTGCAGCAGTTCGATACCCCCGATAAGGTCTACCATTTCCCTACCAATCTCTTTGTGGCGGATTTCATCGGCAACCCTAAAGTGAATCTGCTGGATGGCGTTGTGAGCGGTAAGAATTCAGTCAATATTGGTACATTCAAAATACCTATTGATACAAATCGTGCAACCGGCAAAGTGGTGGTCGGCATACGTCCGGAAGATATTGCCATCTCAACCCAGCCCGTCCCAGGAGCGGTGGAGTTCAGCGCCTATTCCGTCCTGCCCTCCGGGGCCGACTCGACCATTATCGCCCGCTTGGGTGAGGTGGACCTCACCATCAGGGTAATGGGCATCAGCAGGATCAAGATGGACGAAAAGATCTGGCTGTCGTTCGACCCGCAAACCCTGAACCTGTATGACAAGGAAAGCGGCAACCTCATTAATCCCTAAAAAAAACCGGAGCAGAAAGCTTTGTTTCGTCTCCGAACTGCCTATATTGACGATCAGCATGTGAAAGGAGGCGCGAAAGAGAGAAAAATATCCAAGAAAAAAACCTCGTGTTCAATTCAATCCGTTTCCAATTATGTAAGGAGGAAGAAATGAAAGCGTTCGTGAAGGTTTTGACAATCTGCCTGCTGGTCAGTTTTGTCGTTAGCTGCGGAGGCACACCCCCAGCGACCCAACCCCCAGCGACCCAACCCCCAGCGACCCAACCCCCAGCAACCGAACCGCCTCTCACCGCGAATGAAGAATGGGCGAAGGCGAACGGCTTCGGCCCTTGGCAGCCAGCCGAGGATGACTGGGCGGCGATCGAAGCCGCGGCAATCCAGGAAGGCAAGGTGACGGTCTATGCCAACTCAAGCGGAGTGGAGGACTTGCCTGATGCATGGTACGCCCTGTATCCGGACATCGAACTCGATGCTGCTGACACCGATGGCATCGACACCAAAATGGCGGCAGAGCAGGAAAGCGGGAATGTCATCGGGGATGTCTGGTACAACAGCGACGGGCACATCCTGTTCGGGCGCTTTGTTCCCAATCAGTGGATGTGGTGGTTCGTCCCACGGGATGTGGTCATCCCGGAACTGACCGCGGATTATCCGTTTGCAATCGCGCGCCACTCGACCGATGTAATCGGGTACAACAACAAGTTCTACCCGGATGGCTGCCCGATCACCAACATCTGGCAGCTCACCGAACCGCAGTACAAAGGCAAGTTCTTCATGGAGGATCCGGTCTCTGATGTCAGCACCATGGCCAAGATGGCCACCTTCGTGCAAAATGCGGACGGAATGGCGCAAGCCTACCAGGATCTTTATGGCAAGGCGTGGGACACCGATGAGCTGGCTGCAACGGATGCCTCTGGCTTGGTGGTAGAGAATGCCGGATATCTGTGGCTCAAGAAAGTGACCTACAACGATGTTATTGTTCTCGACGACGGCGATATGGTGGACGCGGCCTTTGCCGGCCTTGAACTGCCCGAAGGCGAAGAGCCCGGCTTTGGATTTACCGGTTACTCGAGCTATAAAGATACCTTGAAAGGCGAATTAAACATGGCGCCCTGTTTCGGTCTGAATCCGGTCATGGGTATCTTCAAGACCAGCTTCCTGGGTATCGCCAACAATGCCCCGCACCCCAATGCGGCCAAACTGTTCATCCGCTTTATTCTCTCGGAAGAAGGTTATGACCCATGGAACAAGATTGGCACTTACCCGGCGGTTCAAGGGCTCCCTGTTCACGAAGACAACATGCCCCTTGATGAACTATTGACCCAGGTTTGGGAGATGGATCCCATCTTCGACTGGGAAAACGTCAGCAAGGTGCGTGACTTCTGGGCGGCCAGCCTGCTCACCGCTCCGTAGGTCACGATAGGATAAAGGCAAGTTAGCAGGATCTTGATGTGCTTCTTGGGACACGGACACAGCCTGTCCGTGTCCCAGGAAATCTTGGAAGCATTCTTCGATTGAACGTGATAAGAGTAATGAATGATCGATTGCCAGGAATAATGATCTGTTCTTGGCATATAGCTTCACGTTCGTATTCTACCTTTGAGGAGCAATTTGTATGACCATCCAGGCAGTGTTCTTCGATATGGGCGGCACCATCGAAACTTACGGGTATACGCGTGCGCTGCGCCTGGAAGCGACGCCTGGACTCCAGCAGCAGCTTCTCGCGGCCGGGATTGACCTGCATCTTGACAATGAGCAGCTTTTCGAAGTGATTTCCGCCGGGCTGGACCGTTATCACCAGTGGAGTTTGAAAAACCTGGATGAACTTTCTCCGAGTCAGGTTTGGCGCGAATACATCTTGAGTGGTTATCCTGTTGACCAAAGCCAATTGGCGATGATCGCCGAAGACTTGATGCTGTACATCGAAACGCGTTATTACCAGCGCCTCATGCGCCCGGAAATGCCGCTCGTGCTGGAGACGATCCAGAAAATGGGTTTGAAAATCGGCCTGATCAGCAATGTTTGCAGTCGCAGCCAGGTGCCGACCAGCCTGGAATTATATGGGATACGGCATTATTTCGACCCCGTGGTATTATCCAGCGAATATGGCCGCCGCAAACCAGACCCATCCATCTTCCACTATGCCGCCCGCCGGGCAAATGTGCCGACCAGCGAATGTCTCTACGTGGGCGACCGCATCGCCCGCGACATTTTGGGCGCCCGCCGGGCAGGATACCGCCTGGCGATCCAGATCCAGCATGATTTCGATCATGGAGAGGCGGACGAGGGCGCCACTCCCGATGCTGTGATCGCCAATATGAACGAACTGTTGGAACTCCTGTGCGCCGAACAGGGCGTTCCAGGAACCCGGGAGGAGGCCTGCAAGTCCCGCCAGGACGGGGTGTGCGCCTTCCTGTTCGACGCCGGGGATATCCTTTACTATCGGCCCCAGCGGAACCGTAACTTGAAGGCTTTTCTCAAGGAATTGTCGCTCCCTGTCGCAGAGACCCATGCAGCCGAAATAGAGGCTCTTCGGCAGCGCGCTTTTCAGGATCAGATCACGCGCGAGCAGTATTGCGAGGCCATCCTGCGGCTGTATGGCGTTACCCGGCCGGAGCATATTGTACGCGGCATAAAAATTTTGGATGAGGATTCGAATAACGTGGAAATCTTCGATGGCGTACGAGAGACGCTCCTGGCTCTGAAAGAAAGAGCTTACCTGCTGGGTATTATCACCGATACTTCCCTGCCGGTGCATGTCAAGTTGGGCTGGTTCGATCACGGCGGGTTCGGACACGTTTGGGACTCCATCGTTTCGTCCAAAGAGCTGGGAATTCGCAAGCCAGCCCCGCAGATCTATCAAGCCGCCTTGCAGCAATTGGGCATCCCTTCCGAACGGGCGGTTTTTGTCGGACATAAAGCCTCGGAGCTGGAAGGCGCCAGAGCGGTCGGGATGAAAACCATCGCTTTCAATTATGACGCAGGCGCTAAAGCAGATTTTTATATAGATCAATTTGCCGATCTGCTGAAAGTGCCGGTCGTTTCTTCTTGAACTTAATTTAATGGTAGAGATTCGATGATAACTTACGACGCGTCTTTTTCCACCATGTGGGCAAACAAGAAATTTCCCACCCTCGATGATTTCTTTATCGCCTCTCGGCAAATGGGGTTCGCCAGAGTCGAATTGAACCATCAGATCAATTCTGCCATGTTGGCGGGAATAGAACTGGATCATTACCAGTTCAGCAGCATCCACGAGCCCTGCCCGGCGGATATTTCCACCGAGATGCTGAAGGAGCGCGACTGGCTGGTTTCGTCGCCCGATGAGGAATGTCGTCGGCAGGGCGTGGCCTCCATCAAGCGCAGCATTGATCTGGCGAAGGAACTGGGTGCAGGTGTCGTGGTGATGCACTCCGGGAGCATTCAGGTGGATGGATCTCTCGAGAACAATTTGCGGGCGCTCTTCGAGGCCGGACAGGTTCATTCCCAGGGATACCTCGAGATAAAAAATCGGCTGGCGGACATTCGCGCCGCCCGGGCAAGCGCCTGCCTGGAATCTGTCAAAAAGAGCCTTTTGGAATTGCTCGAATATGCCGGACGTTTCGACGTCCGCCTGGGCCTGGAAAACCGCTACTACTATTTTGATATCCCCAACCCTGACGAGATGGGCTTTCTTCTTGGATTGGCGGGTCCCGAACAGCTTGGTTTTGTTTACGACGTTGGTCATGCCCAGGCGCTGGATCGTCTAGGTTTTTACCTGCACGAAGAATGGCTGCAGCGTTATTCTGCCCGCATGATCGGCGTACATCTTCACGATGTCATCGGGATAACCGATCACCTTGCGCCAGGATTGGGTGAGGTGGATTTCGACATGATAGCCGCCTATCTTCCCGAAAGGGTTCTTCGCACCTGCGAACTCCAATCAACCAACACCGCCGAGCAAGTCGAGGCTGGTTTGATGTTCTTAGCCGAACATGGTTGTATCAAGTGCCTGTGATTTCAAAAAGGAGTATCTCCCATGCGCAACTTTTTCAAGAAACGCCAAAATGTTTTCATCAAATTGATCCGAGATCAGGCCACACTGACCCTGGAAGGAATGGATGCCCTGAAAGCTTATATGACAGGCGAGGATCCCGCCGCTGCATCCAAACTTAACACAAAGGAAAAAGAAGCCGACGAAGCCCGGCGAATCCTGATTGATGAATTAAACAAAACTTTCATCACTCCTTTCGACCGGGAGGATATCTTTGCACTTTCCCGGACAATAGACGATGTGCTCGACTATGCTTATAGCACGATGAACGAGATGGAAATCCTGAAAGTAGAGCCAACTCCTTATATGCAGCGTATGGCCTCTCTGCTCAGAGACGCGGCTTACGAGCTTTCGATGGCGGTCAATCGCCTGGAGGAACATCCTGGCGTATCCAATGACCACGCTCAACGCGCCAAAGCCCTCGAAAACCGGGTGGAAGACGTTTACCGGGAAGCCCTGGCTGACCTTTTCAGCGGTGTGGAAGATATCAAGCACGTGGTCAAAATGCTGAAACTGCGTGAGGTATATCGTCACCTGAGCAACGCTGCCGACCGAGGCGACGAGGCAGCCAATGTGATTGCTGATATTGTGGTCAAGATTGCATAAAAGATGGAGACAGCATTAATGACACCACTCCTCATTTCTGTGATCGTACTAGCCCTTCTATTTGATTTCTTGAATGGCATCCACGATTCCAGCAACGTGGTCGCCACGATGATTTCGTCCAGGGCGCTTTCGCCTCGTGTGGCTTTGGGGATGACCGCTCTGGCCAATTTTCTCGGCCCATTTATCTTCGGTGTGGCGGTGGCTGAAACAATCGGGCATGAAATCGTCGCTGCCGAGACAATCAATATACAAGTGCTCCTGGCCGCGCTGGCAAGCGCGATTTTTTGGAATTTATTGACCTGGTACCTGGGTTTTCCGAGCAGTTCTTCACATGCGCTTTTCGGTGGGTTTATTGGCGCGGTTGCTATCGGAGCTGGCTGGCAAGCCATTCTCCTACATGGATTGGAGAAAATTTTGATCGCTTTGTTCGTTTCTCCAATCGTCGGTTTTGTGATTGGATTTGTTATCCTCAGGATCATTTTGTTATTGTCCTGGAAGGCCACACCACGAGTCAACGTTTTTTTCAGGCGAGGCCAGATCATCACCGCTCTTGCCCTGGCGCTCAGCCACGGTACCAATGACGCGCAGAAGACCATGGGGATCATCACCCTTGCGCTGGTTACCGGAGGCTATTTGAAGGTCTTTGCAGTCCCCGTCTGGGTCGTTATCCTCTGCGCCGGAATGATCGCCCTGGGCACCGCCGTGGGCGGATGGAAATTGATCCGCACATTGGGAGGCAAGTTCTATAAAATCCGACCCGTGGATGGGTTTGCTACCCAATTGGCCTCGGCAGCTGTCATCATGGGAGCTTCCCTGGCCGGAGGTCCGGTGAGCACCACCCAGGTGGTCAGTTCGGCCATCATGGGCGTTGGCGCAGCCGAAAGAGTGAACAAGGTGCGCTGGGGGGTCGCGCAGGAAATCGCCATGGCCTGGCTGTTGACCATCCCGGCCACAGCCCTGGCCGCAGCGGGCATATACTGGGTGCTCATCCGGGTCATTCCATAGCCATCCTCGAAAGGTCATCACAAGGCCATGAACAGCGTTGAAACCTATGATGTCGTTTGTATCGGGAATTACACCAAAGATACGATCATTTCTCCGGCCGGAGTCAGGTATGTGGATGGGGGGGCGGTCAACTACTCGGCGCACGCCGCGGCGCGCCTCGGCTTGAAGGTGGCCGTTGTCACCCACCTGGCAAAAGAAGATGCACGCGTGGTCGAGAAATTCACTCAGGCAGGCATAGATTGCTTTGCGATCTATACGCCTCAATCCACCTGCATGAAATTGGAATATCCCACGATGGATCCGGATGTTCGCAACCTGTCTGTTGACGGAACGGCTGGCTCGATCACCGTGAGTGAAGTGGAGGGCTTGCAAGCCAAGTCCGCAATCATCGGTTCGAGCCTGCGGGGAGAGGTCGGCCTGGATATCCTACGGGCGCTGAAAGAGAAAGATATGCTCCTGGCAGCGGACATGCAGGGATTTGTGCGCGTGCTGCGGGGTCAAAGCCTGGTATACGAACCCTGGGAGGAAATGCAGGCGACTTTGGCTTTTCTGGATATTCTCAAGAGTGATGCGGTGGAAGCAGAGTACCTCACTGGTGAAACCGATATTTACAAAGCCGCGCAAAGCTATGCTCGAATGGGCCCGAGGGAGATTGTGTTGACCCACAGGGACGGTGTACTGGTCTATGCCGAGGGTCAATTCCACGAGGCGAGATTCTATCTGCAGAAACTGAATGGGCGCAGCGGGCGCGGCGACACCTGCATCGGTGCTTACGTAGCTTCCCGGTTGTCAAAGCCGCCAGCTGAAGCTTGTATTTGGGCGGCGGCTGTAACCAGTTTGAAAATGGAAAAGCTAGGGCTTTTTGACCGAACGATCCAGGAAGTCGAAGATCTCATCCGCAGCAAATATAGGGGGAGAGTGTGGTTCTAATCACAGGGCTGTAGTGACGCAAATAGCTTGAAATATAGTGTGGTGCGGGATGTCGATGTCATCCGCAGCACATCAATTACTTCACTACCACTCCCATCGGATTAGCGCACGGCCAATCGTTGCATTAAGCCCCTCAGACGCTGCCGGTGCTGCATGAAGCGGATGCGCCCGCATTCAGCGAGAAGGTTACATTGCCTCATGCTTCTTACTTCTTACTTTTCCCCTCCTTGCCTTCCAGGCCTCCACCACCATCGGTAACAATGAAATGAGGATGATGGCAATAATGACCAGCGAGAAATTGTGCTTGACAAAGGGGATGTTGCCGAAGAAATAGCCGGCTGCCAGGAACAGCGCGACCCATGTCAGGCCGCCGGACACGTTGTACGAGATGAAATAACCGTAGGTCATTTTACCCACGCCGGCCACGAAGGGCGCGAAGGTACGGATGATGGGCACGAAGCGCGCCAGGAAGATGGTTTTGCCGCCGTGCTTCTCGAAGAAGGCATGCGTACGCTCCATGTATTCCTTCTTGATCCACTTGATCTCTCCGCTGAAGGCGCGTTCGCCGATGGTGTGACCGATCCAGTAATTGGCCGTGTCACCCAGGATGGCTGCACCGGCCAGCAAGATATACAGCACGAATGGGTTCAGCGCGCCCAGGGCGGCGAACGTCCCGGCGGCGAAGATGAGCGAGTCGCCGGGCAGGAAGGGGGTCACGACGAAGCCGGTCTCCAAGAAGATGACGAAGAAGAGCAGGCCATAGGTCCACAGGCCATAGGTCGAGATGACCTCGCTCAGGTATTTGTCCAGGTGGAGAAAAAGGTCAACAATCTTGAGAAGTATTTGCATGATTGATCCTTTGCGTGATTTTTACGGAGATTATATAACATTGTGGCAGCTCTCCGAGCTACCATTATCTGGTGGAGTAGGCACAAGAACGAGAGGGACGGGGCGCAGTTTCCGGTTGATCAATACCAGGGAGATCAGGGTGAGCATAAAGAGGATGGCCAAGACGACCATTCCAGCCGTGCCGAGGAATACTCCCAGCGCATCTGACCCGCTCCCTGCAAGAAAGACGCGCAAGGCTCCGAACACGATCGTCACGGTTATTCCGTTCCACAAGCCATGGATGCTGACGGATAGCATGTATGAGCCGACCAGGCGCAGGATACGGCGTTCCTGCCAGGCTGAGGCGATCCCCCAACCCATCAGCCCGGTTGCCAGGATGTGCATCAAGCTCCCACCCGTGCGCGCCACGACCAGCGCGACCCAGCCCTCCCCGGCGCTGCTGCCAGCCACCAGTCCCTCCACCAGGGCGAACCCCGCGCCACTTAGTGCGCCCAGGGCGAATCCCTCCACTGGCGTGCGCAGGCGACCTGCCAGCAGCCACACTGCAACGGGCTTGAGCAGTTCCTCGATCAGCGGCACCAGGCCCGACATGACGACGAAGGCCAGTAGGATCAAGAACGGATTCATCAGGTAAGGTGCAAGGATCGTCAGAACGGTATCCAGGTCCCTGGCTGTGGATACCTGCGCCTGTATACGCGTAAAAGTCCCCGTCCATTCGGGGTGGGCGAGTAAAAACACGATGCCCAGAACGGCAAGGCCCAGGTAGATCATGAACTCAGCTATTGTTGCCAGGCCCGGCCCGGCAAGTAAACCGATCCCAAAAGTCCCCCATACTCGCTGGTGAGAGCCGAGCGGTAGGCCTCCCAGCCCGATCCAGAGCAGAGTCAGCACGGGCAGGACAATCGCCAGCATATAGAAAAGCGGCGTCACCAGCCAGCTTACCTTGAAGGTGTTCCCGAGCCAACCGCCCAAAAGGATTGCTACGGCCCAGAGCGCCAGGATCACGATCACCTGCCAGAAGCGGATAGGGCGTATGGAAGCCGGTTGGATGGGCTTACCCTCTAGCCCCCGTAGTTCGAGGGTCAGCCTGCGCAGGCTGTAATACCCCGATGGGATGAGCAATGTACCGCACAGGAACAATCCGCTGGCAAGGAGGATATCATTGCCGGGCGAGGCTGCGCTGTTTGGAAAAAGCGCTGGCCGTGCCAGTGCGAGTACGCCCGAAAGGAGCATGAACATCCCACCGCTGAACGTGGAAAGGATCCCCAGCCCGCTAAAGACGGCGAGGAGCAGAGAGGGGAGGTGGTGAGACCGGATTTGCATTTTGATCCCTTGGAAGTTGGCTACCTTACTTGTAACCGCTCGACCGTGCCCGGCGGGGACTGAACCCCCCGGCTCAAGGATTGAACGCCCACTCAAGCGGGCTTGAGGAGTCGGCTTTAGCCGACTTTCCTGAATTCAGCAGGGGGATTCATCCCCCTGCGATGGGATGATCGACAGATACCTGGTTAATTATCTTTCTTACTTCTCCTCAATCGTCACACTTATCAAGCTATCTCCAGGGGGGAGCGGGATGCCCGGTTGTGGGTCGCGGATGGACAGTTGAGCCAGCACCTCCATCCCTTGCAACACCTGCCCAAAGATCGTGTAGCCGCCGTCGAGTTGCGGGGCGGGGCCGAAGGTGATGAAAAATTGACTGCCGTTTGTACCCGGCCCGGCGTTGGCCATGGCGACCACCCCCGGCCTGTCGAAACGCAGGGAAGGGTCAATCTCGTCGCCGAACAGGTATCCCGGGTTGCCCATGCCGGTTCCGCTCGGGTCGCCGGTCTGGACGATGCTTCCGGGCAGGACGCGGTGGAAGGTGATGCCGTCGTACCAGCCTTGCCGGGCCAGGAAGACGAAGTTGTTCACCGTGAAGGGAGCCTTGTCGGCGTACAACTGGATGATCACCTCGCCACTGGCGGTGTGCAGCGTTGCCAGGTACTGCTTGAGCGGTTCGATCGTCATCGGCGGGCAGGCGCTGAATTGCCGTTCGATCAGGGCGTACAGCCGGATGGTTTGATCCAGGCTGTCGAAATCCGCCAAGCCGTGATAGGGCTGGCCGTTGACCAGGAGAATGGGAAGCACTGTCCCTTGCAGACCAGCCGCGAAGGCTATGGCTTGCTCGACCCTGGCTTTGACGACCTCACCCTTTAAATCGGCCTGGAAACGGTCGCCGTCCATGCCCAGACCTGTGGCCTGCTGCCGCGCCCAGGCCTCGAATGACTCCACCGTGAGCGCGAACCATTTTCCCTGACTGGCGTACAGCAGATCGTGCATCTCCCAGAATTTCCCTTGCAGGTCGGCGGCCTCGGAAACCTGCGCTGCCAGCACGGCTTTATCATGCTCGCCGCTCAACGGCAGGTGGCGGTAAACCAGCCGCAAGTCATCGGGATGCGCAGCCAGCAGATTCTTCAAGCTGGCGGACACCAGGGCGCAGTTCTGGCATTGGAAATCGCTATAGATGACGAGCGTGACCGCGGCATTCGCTGACCCGGAAACGTGATCCCCTTCCAGGAGGGGCACGGCCTCGGCGGGGCTGGGCGTCCCCGGCCCGGGTGGGACATTGAGCACCAGGCAGGCCGGGGCAAGCGCGCTCCGCGAGGCTTGGTCCGCGACAGGTGTCGGGGAGCCGCTCTCCGAGACGGGGGTAGAGCTGCCACAAGAGGCAAGTAGCGATGAAATCAGAGTGAGCAGGAGGATTTTGCGCATTCTTAGGTGGGGCATGAAGCGTGGAGCGACACCGTAATCGTCAATCATAGATCGTCAATCGTAAATCATTTGGACACCGCCTCCAGCAACTGCTGGAACGAAGTCATCTGCGCGATGCGACGCAGGAAATCGCCCAGCGAGCCGCTCTGGGCGCGCAATTGGCGCACCGCCGGGCCGACCGGGTCCTCGCCCGCCGCGCCGCCGGGAACGTCCGCGTAAGCGCCATAGAAGGCGAAATAAGCCTGGTTGAGCTTGCGGATGGCGTAGCCGTTATCCCAGAAGAGCTGACGGCGCTGCTCCATGTAAGACTCGGCCTCTTCGATCTTGCCCTCGGACAGCAGCTCGTCCGCGTGGACGCGCGTGGTGTGCATCTCGGCGCGGAAGTCGAAAGGCTTGCGCAAGTCGTCCGGGTCAATGGGGCCCAACGGCAGGCTGATCGGGCTGGCCTGGGGCAGGAGAGCCTGGGTCAGTTCGGGGTAGAAAAGCTCCAAGATGAGCGCGCCGATCTCGTGTCCGGCGATGGAGGCGGTCGTCTCGTTCATGGTGCGCAGCTCAGAACTGGCGTAGTAGTTCATCCCCAGCGGGCGCAGGGTCAGCCAGTTGTGGATCCACTCGTGGGCGATGGTGTCAGTCAGCCAGTTCAGGTCGGTGGTGCGCTCGACCATGGTCGGGTACGAGCCAATCCCGCCCACCGGCACGACCAGCGAGGAGACGTTCAGCCCCTTGTCCACGCGTTCTTCCAGGGCGGCCTGTTGGTCTACGGAGAGATCGGGGAGCAGCGAGATGCTGGTCTCAGCTTGGATCTTGTCGCGCCGCGAGACGATCAGGTCGTAAGGCAGGGGCGTGATGTGGAACAGGATGGGCGGTACGGGCTGGCCGCCGGTCGTCAGACCCAGCTCATTGACCACCACGCTGACCTGTTCCTGCAAGACAGCCTCCGAGATTGGCGCCAGTTTGGCCTGACGCGCCTTGAGCTGGCTCAACTCTGCCCTCAGTTCAGCCGAAGCGGATTCTGGGTCCTTGACTTGCGGATCGGTGTAGATGATGCTCAGTTGGTATTCATCCTGGATGATCTTCCTGGTCAGCTCCAGGGTGTCTGCCACGATACGGTGACGGGCGTCGTCCTCGAAGAAATTCGGCGTGCCGAGCGCACCCTGAGCGAATTTGACGCCAAAGGCGTTCAGTGTCCAATCGAAAAAATCGAATTCGACTGGACGGGTGAAGGCGCGCGCACGGTCGGTTGGGTTGCTGGGGGCGAGCAGGGTACTGCTGCCGAGAAACAGGGCAAAGAAGATAGCATAGCAGGCAACTTCGATGCCGCGCAGGATACGGTAGAACATGGGGGGATTATAACAATAAACGGAGTCCGAAGTCTCCGACTTCGGTTTGCTGGTGCGTTATAATGGTAGCTTGTACTGCCAGCTACCATAATGTCTCCGTCATGCCCGAAAACTTTACCCTCTTCCGCACCATGCTGCTCATCCGCCGTTTCGAGGAACGCCTGCTGGCCGAGTTTTCGACCGGCAAGCTGGTCGGCACCACCCATGCCTACATCGGGCAGGAAGCCGATGCGGCCGGGATTTTTTCCGTCGCCGATCCAGGCGACGTGGTTTTCAGCAACCACCGCTGTCACGGCCACTTCCTGGCTTATGGCGGCGATCCCTACCGCCTGGCTGCCGAGTTGATGGGCAAGGCCAGCGGGCTGGTCGGCGGGCGGGGCGGCAGCCAGCACATACACTGGCGCAACTTTTACTCGAACGGAATCCAGGGCGGCATCCTGCCGGTGGCGACCGGCATGGCGCTGGCCGAAAAGGTGAACAAAACCGGTAAGATCGCCCTCGCCTTCCTGGGCGACGGGACGCTGGGCGAAGGAGCGCTCTACGAAAGCCTGAACATCGCTTCGCTTTGGAGCCTGCCGATCCTTTTCGTGGTAGAAAACAACCGTTACGCCCAAACCACGCCAATCGAATTGGCTGTCGCAGGCACGATCACGGGACGGTTTTCCGCTTTTGGGATCACGACCCTGGAACGGGATACCAGCGACGTGCTGGAAGTACAGGCTGCTGCGTTGGAGGCGGTAGGAAGCGCTCGCCGGAACAGACGACCCGTGGGCTTGATCCTGCACACGTACCGTTTCTCCGCGCACAGTAAAGGCGACGACGTGCGCGATCCGGCCGAGATCGCCCGCGCAAAGGAGAAAGATCCATTGCTGATTCACGCCCCACGCCTGAACGACGCCGAGCGCGCCCGCGCCGAATCCGAAGTCGCGGCCGCCATCACCGATGCCTTCGCCCGCGCGGATGCCGATCCGTTTCCAAGTTTAGAGGTTGAAAGTTGAAGGTTGCCTGTTTTCCCACCTTCCATCTTCAACCTGCAACCTTCAACCATGACCACAGTCCTCGAACGCCTTAACGATGCCCTCCACCACGCCATGCAAACCGACGCGCGCGTATACTTGCTGGGCGAAGACATCCTCGATCCCTACGGCGGCGCGTTCAAGGTGACACGCGGCTTGAGCACAGCATTCCCCGAGCGCGTCCTGACCACGCCCATTTCCGAGGCAGCCATCGTTGGTGTGGCCTCAGGCATGGCTTTGCGCGGACTGCGCCCGGTGGCCGAGATCATGTTCGGCGATTTCGTGACCTTGATCGCCGATCAGATCGTCAACCACGCGGCCAAATTCCGCTGGATGTACAACGACCAGGTGCACGTACCGCTCGTAGTCCGCACGCCGATGGGCGGACGACGCGGCTACGGCCCGACCCACAGCCAGTCGCTCGAAAAGATGTTCCTGGGCGTGCCGGGGCTGCGCGTCGTTGCGCCTAACACCCTCGGCGACCCCAGCCAACTGCTGGAGGCCGCCATTGCCGACGGCGATCCGGTGCTGTTCATCGAGCACAAATTGCTCTACACCCGTCCGCTGCTCCAGGCCGGCCAAGGCGACCTGGCTGATTTCGAAATTCAACAATGCGGTGAGAGCTATCCCTCTTACGTTTTACGTTTTACGAATTATGGTAGCCCGATTGCAGGCTACCATTACACCGAAAAACCCCACCTCACCCTGGCCTGCTACGGCTACAACTTCGAGCTTGTCCGCCAGGCAGCGCTCGAGCTGTTGATGGAACGCGAGATATTCTGCGAGATCGTGCTATTTTCGCAGATCAGCCCCTTCGTGCTCGATCCGTTGCTCGATTCGCTCATACGCACTCATCGCCTGCTGACCGTCGAGGAAGGCGGCCTGACCCTAGGTTGGGGCGCGGAAATCCTGGCCCGCGTCGCTGAAAGTAGTAATGACTTTCCCCACGGGGGCGCTTCGCGGAGTCGTTACTCCCTGCGGCGCGTGGCCGCCCTCGACTTGCCAATTGCCAATTCCAAACCACTGGAGGAAGCCATCCTGCCGTCGGTGGAAGATATAAAAAAAGCTGCCCTGGAGTTGGTCTGTTAGCGCTTATAACAACCTTGCTCATGTTATCTGAGACCCTTCGCATTGCTCAGGGTGACAGGTTATGAACAAAGAGTATTATGTCTACATCATGACAAATAAGTCTCGCACGCTTTATACTGGCGTGACAAATAACCTGGAACGCCGCGTTTACGAACATAAACACAAACTTCTGCCTGGTTTTACCAGCAAATACAATATTACGAAACTGGTTTATTACAAGGCAGGTGATGACATTAGCGTAGCAATCGCGAGAGAGAAACAAATCAAAGGCTGGCTCCGGGCAAAGAAGATAGCCTTGATTGAAAACATGAATCCGGAGCAAAAAATTTTAAGCGAAGATTGGTACACGTAATAACCACCTGTCATTCTCCCGGAAGGACACCGGGACGGCGTGAGGAGCGAAGCGACGAAGAATCTCCGATATTGGGTGAAAATCTGAGATTCTTCGCTCCTGTCGGTCGCTAAGAATGACACATATAATATAAAAGTAAACCCTCTATGTTAGCCATTCCCCGCTCCATTTAATCGCTCCCTGGCCTAGCCCGCCAGGGCAGGCAGAATGACAACATGAAAGAAGAATTATGATCAAATCCGAAATCATTGTCCCTCTTTTGAACGCGAACGAGCCTGAGGCGCGGCTGGTCGGCATCCACGTCAAAGACGGCCAGGCTGTCGAAAAAGGATCGCCGCTTTTCACCCTGGAGACGACCAAAGCGGCTGCCGAGGTAGAGTCTCCCGAATCCGGCTTTATTCGCATTTTGGCGCGAGAAGGCGACATTCTCGCGGTAGGCGACCGGTTGGCAGTCATCACCGAGACGGCGGAAGAGCCGGTTGAGAATGTGGGTAGGGGCGACGTTCATCGTCGCCTTGGGGTGGGGACAAGCCTCGCCCCTACAGAATTACGCATTACCAAGCCGGCGCGAGAGCTGGCCGAACGCCTGGGGATTGACCTAGCCGCGCTACCTTCCGACCGCCTGGTGACCGAGTCCGTGATCCGCGAAGTGGCTGGTAAGGTCAGCCTCCCTGCACCTGCGCTGGAGGGCCTTGACCTCGAGAAATCCATCCTGATCTATGGAGGCGGAGGACACGCAAAATCTGTGATGGAAATGGTTCTGGCCATGGGCGGCTACCAGATCGCCGGTATCGTGGATGATGGCATCCCGGCCGGGACGCAGGTTTTAGGCTTCTCTGTGCTGGGCAGGTGCGACATCCTGCCAGCGCTTGCCGGGCAGGGATTGCGGCTGGCGGCGAACGGCGTCGGCGGGATCCTCGATATTCGAATCCGCGTCAAGATTTTCGAGCTGCTGGAAAGCAGCGGCTTTTCGTTCCCCGTTCTGAGGCATCCGAGCGCGACCATTGAGCCTAGCGCGGTCATTGGTGCCGGGGCGCAGGTCTTCGCCAATGCCTATGTCGGCTCGTCGGTGGTAATTCAACCGCGCTGCATGGTCAACACCAGCGCGGTGGTCTCGCACGATTGTGAGATTGGCGCGTACAGTCACATCGCGCCGGGAGCCTTGCTGGCCGGTCTTGTCCACGTCGGCGAGCGGACGCTGGTCGGCATGGGAGTGACGACGGCGATTGGTGTGCGCATCGGATCCGGCGTGCGCATCGGCAACGGGGCGGTCATCCTGGCTGATGTGCCGGATAGAACCATTATCCAGGCGGGGAGAATTTGGACTGGAAAAGCAGCGACGCCCTGATGGGCGTCGCTTTTGGTTACGAGGCGACAATATCATCTAAAGACAACTTCAGTGTCTTTGCGATAGCAGTCAGCACTCCTGTAGAACCTTTCCGCTTACCCGACTCAAGTTGAGATAGATACGGTACACTTATTCCAGCAGCCTCGCCTAACTGTTGTTGGGTCAGGCCACGATATTCTCGCCAAACCTTGATTGGATTCTGACCATCGAGAAGTGCGTATACTACTTCACTGGGGATGAGTTCTTCCTCCTCACGCTCTAGAGCGGCTTTTGCAGAATCGTAATCGTGAATATCCTGCAATGTCTCGGCTTGCTGGACCAATTGCAGGTAAGTTTCATATGGGACAACAGCCCATTCCGGTTTACCATTTTGTTCGATAACTTGAATGCTCATCGGTACACCTCTCCACGTAGGGCAACTTTCAGCACCATAATCACCAATTGTTCTTTTTGTACTTCGTATATCACTCGCCAGTCGCCAACTCTCAATCGATATCCTGGGCGATTCTGTAGTTTAGTGACGTTGAGATGTTTGGCGAATGGATCAGCAGCAAGTTGAGCCAATTTCTCGCGAATCAAATCAGTGATGTTACGCGGAATTCTTTGGAGTGACTTTACTGCCTGCTTGGTGAAAACGATTTTGTACACGCCATAATATTAGCACAATGCTAATCGGATTACAAGCCCCATTTTGCTATTAGCTTTCGAAAACATCATCCCTTCGGGAGATGTCAGCCAACGGCAAGCATCACCCGAGTCGGCGAGCGGACGCTGGTCGGCTTGGGGGTGACGACCGCCATCGGTGTGCGCATCGGTTCCGGCGTGCGCATCGGCAACGGGGCGATCATCCTGGCCGATGTGCCGGATAGAACCATTATCCAGGCGGGGAGAATATGGACTGGAAAAGCAGCGACGCCCTGATGGGCGTCGCTGCTAACTAACGGCATGTGGTTGGGCAGCGTTTTATAAAAGGTTAGCCATCTCAACGGTATGGCTCAGCGGCAGCGGCGGGACCGGCGAGACTCCTTTACATCATCGTGCCATTTCTGGCAAAACGCGCCTGCGCGCGAGCGGCGGAGCCGCTGCCTGCCCCAGCTCTTTTGGGGTCCGCTGGAGACAATGTTGGGCCGCTTCTTATGCTAAAGTCATTGTAACCTATTCAATTTCCCTTTTAGCATTTCCATTTCCGCACGAACGTCATCAATTAGGCCTTTACCTTCATTGCGCGCCTTCTCAAAACTCAACTGGTTCTGATGGCGATGTAGTTTCAGCTTTAGCTATTTCTTCTTCTGCTCCTGTTGACGCATTTTTCGTTTCTGTTCCTGTTGCAGATCCAGTTGCTGCTGCTCCTGTTGCCGTAGCTTTCGTTTCTGTTCCTGTTGCTGCTCCAGTTCTTGCTGCTCCTCTTGCAGCGTTTTTCGTTTCTGTTCCTGTTGCTGCTCTAGTTCCAACCGCTCTTGTTCCCGCTGCTCAAGTTCCTCTTGCTGTTTCTGTCTCATCTTGTTTTCCTTCTTGAACATATGAATTATCTAAATTCCATACAGGTGCTTAGACAGTGTTGCAAGCCCAGCCATCTTTCTTCAATTTTCTCATATTATTATCTAAGCATTTGGTGCTGGGAAATATTTTCGCGGCCCAACTATGTGTTTAGCCGCCATTCGGCGGGTGAAAAGGTTTATGGGCGGCGTAAGATTAAAAAATCTGCAATCATAATGGTAGCCAGTAGGCTACCATTATAGCACGCCTGTTAATCCTCTCTCAATCTTCGCTGCACCTGCTTCACCAGCCAACCCTCCAATTCCGGGATATTCTCGCTCAAGCGCGCCGCGGCGACGGCCAGCAGCCAGCGGTAGGCCGTCAGGGCGTCTTCCGGGGCAGCCGGGAAGGGGTGTTCAGGTGCCAGGCGGTAGTCAAGCAAGAGCAGAGGCGAGCCTCCGGCCAGGGCAAGACGGGCGGCCAGCCCGTGGTGAGTATCCAGTGAACAGAGGCAGTACCCGCCGCCGTGCAGGTAAAGGATAACTGTCTGCGGGCTGGCCGCAGCTGGTTCGATCCACTCGGCATGGACGCCGCCCGCCTGGATGGTGCGCACTGTCATCCCTTTAGGGAGGTGGATACCCCAGCGAGCCATTTCGTCCAGGCGGGTGCGTTGTTCCTGGACCGAAAGGCGCGCATCCAGGGCGCTGGTGACACGTTGCAGGGTGCTTTGCAGGATGCGGCTGCGCAGACTGGGCATACTTACAAAATCATTTCTTCTGCGCTGCGGCGATGGCAGACTTGATCTGCTCGACGTGCGAGAATGTGTGCGACTGAGCCTGGAGCATCTGCCAGGCAGCTAGGTAGTAGCTGCATTTTCGGGCGGAGAACTCCGGTGGCAGGGCGGCCAGGAAGGCAACCGTTTCATCGGCCAGGTGCTTCAATTCATCTAACATGCCTTGCGCGTTCTTATACGCCAGCACGGTGGCTTTGATGTGGGCGTCGAGGTTGCCACCCCAGTCGTCAGACAGGCGTTCGTAGCCGCCGACCACATCGTCCAGGTTGGCGATCCAGTTGCGTTCGGTCTGGATGAGATGGGCCAGGGTCTGCTTGGCGCTCCATTCGCCGGCAGCAGGTCCACGGTCCGCTTCGGTTTCGGTCACACTTTGAAAACATTGCTCCAGCGCAGCCAGAGACTCGTCGTATTTGAGGCGCACCTGCCGCGCCAGTTCTGCAGGCTCCCATGGAACATCCGGGACCGGACGCTTGGTCAGTTCCATGGTGACCGTCTTCTTCCCCGGGCCGCGAAAGAAAACCACCTCGACTTTGTCGCCGCCCTTCGTGCCTCGTAAGGCTGAGACCAGGCTGCCGAAATCGTTGGTGATGAGTTTACCGTTGAACTGCACCAGCACGTCGTCCTTGCGTAGACCGGCCTTATACGCGCCCATTTCTTTAAGTGGACTGTCAATGCGTACCCCCTGTGTCACTGGAACGCCCAGGGACTTGGCGATCTCAGGGCTGAAATCGCTGATGTTGATGCCCAGCATCGGGCGGTCGAAGATGCGCCGGTCGAGGCCGGTTTCGAGGACGGAAGCCAGGTTGGGGAGCGTGGAATCCCATTCGGCCTTGAAGCCTTTGGCGCGCTCTTTCCACTCTTTGCCGTCCGGGACAGTGTGGGATAACATGACCAGCGTGCCGCCGTCTTTTTCCTGGAGGCTGACGGCGACTTCGGTCGGAAGGGGGTCGCCGCGCCCGAACCATTTGAAGACGACCGACTTATTCTCTTCCAGCGAGACGTACTCACCGGCGGAGTAGAAGTCGCTGTGCCACCACAGGTACATGCGCCCGCCGGGACGTGGGGCGACTGTGGCGAAGTCGCACAGCCACTCGTGCAGGGCGATGGCGTGGGTGAAGGCGTAATAGACTTGCGCGGGCGTGGCGTTGATGAATTGTTCGCTCGATACGGTTGTAGACATGGTTTTCTCCTCGAAAATGAGTGATTTACTTCCAAATAAACTCCAGCGTAGATGTCAGGGGGAGCGTGATGGTGATCGCGGCAGGGTTTGGCTGAGTGGCAACCCCACCTATCCAGTTACAGTTTGCGTCCATCAAATTGCTGGTGCAGGCAATGGCAACGTAGCCGACATACCATTCCCCGGATGCGGTGAGGGGCATGAAAGCGTAGAAATCGCCGTTGGCATCGGTCATGGCGTCGTTGCGGGGCGCATCTGTCCCCTGACCCTGGGTGATGGCAAATTGGACGCCGGTGACGGGCTGGTTATTTAGATCCACCACGTGGCCTTTGACTAGTTGTACGTTCTCCGGCTGGATGAAGGGGATGAGGTCCAGGGGGTGATCGGAGACCAGCAACTTGGTAAAGACCCATCCGCTTTCATTGGAGGGCATCTGGACGAAAATCCATTCGCCGCCGTGGGACTGGCCAAGCACGAGCAGAGAGGTATCTTTCTGCATCATGAGCAGGGCGGGGAAGAGGGTGCCCGGGTTGGAGCGCAGCCTCAGGTTATCCACCATGGCGGTGGCATAGAAAGGAGTGTAGGGGGTTGGGCTGAGGGTGGGGGTAGGGATGGGCGTGAGGGTGACCGTTGCCGTGGTCAGCCAGGCAGGCGGCACCGTGATTGTGAGCGTGGGCAGGATCATAGGGATTTCCGGCGCGGGCCGGGAGCAGGCGCTGACGGCCAGCAATGTCACCAGAAAAGCGACTGATAAGGCTTTGAGAGAGCGAGAATGTGAGAGGGTGGGCATGGCTCTATTTTATCGCAGATGCAGGAGACAGTAACTTCTGTATATATCTGTCTCCTGTGGGGAGTTTCGTTGTAAAATCATGGAAACCGGCCCCCCTGTGGTCCCCCCATTTCGAAACCAGAAATGGGGGGACGAGGTGGACTGCCCCCCTGTGGTTCCCCCATTTCAGAACCAGAAATGGGGGGACGAGGAGGTATGCCTCCCTGTGGTCGCCCCATTTCAAAACCAGAAATGGGGGGACGAGGTGGACTGCCCCCCTGTGGTTCCCCCATTTCAGAACCAGAAATGGGGGGACGAGGAGGTATGCCTCCCTGTGGTCCCCCCATTTCAAAACCAGAAGTGGGGGGAAGAGGTCCATGAGTAATTGCTCCTCCCCCATTTTTCGTTCTTGAAAATGGGGGAGGTGGGAGGGGGCAGGTAGGGCCATATATCACTGACTTCTGCGCCCCAAGTCAGAAATTAATCATCGAATTGGATGGCAGCCAACATCTTGACCAGGAAGGATATGATGCCAACCCCAGCGCCTTTTTCGAATCCAAAGGCTACCATGTGTTACGTTTCTGGAACTCAGATGTGATGAACAATATTGAGGCTGTGATGAGCGTGATCTTGGATCAACTTGTGAGTAGCGAGGAAGATAAATAGCATTTTTTATATAGTCTGATGATCTGCCCCCCTTTGGTCCCCCCATTTCGAAACCAGAAATGGGGGGAGAGGTGGAATGCCCCCCTGTGGTCCCCCCATTTCGAAACCAGAAATGGGGGGACGAGGAGGTGTGCCCCCCTGTGGTCGCCCCATTTCGAAACCAGAAATGGGGGGAGAGGTGGAATGCCCCCCTGTGGTCGCCCCATTTCAAGACCAGAAATGGGGGGACGAGGAGGTATGCCCACCTACGATGGATGCGCTGCTAGGGGTCGTCCGTTTGGGGGTGAGCCAGTTCTAGCCGATCCATGCACCGCTCCACGGCGGCAGGGAGAGGGTGAGTTTCCCACTGGAGACTGTGTGCCGGGTATTATCCATCAGATTGTGGACAACGCGCCCGTTTGCCCACTTGAGAGGGGTTATCGGGATTTCCACATTTTGTTGGTGAGAGGCGGCATTCATCGCCACGACGATCTTCTCTTCCCCCAGCGTGCGTGCAAAAACGTAATGCCCGTTGGTATCGTCCGCGAGCAGGCGCTGGAAGTCGCCCCGACGCAAGCTCGGATAACGTTTGCGCAGGGCGATCAGCGCCTTGACCCACTGGTACAACTCCACGTTCCAGTGGCTTTGATCCCAGGGGAAGGCGCGGCGTGAATCGGGGTCTTTCTCGCCTTCCAGGCCGATCTCGTCGCCGTAATAGATGGCCGGCGCGCCCGGGTAGGCGAACTGGAACAGGAAAGCCAGTTTGGCCTTTTCAGTGCTGCGCTCCATTTTGGTGAACAGGCGCTCGGTATCGTGCGAGCTGAGCGGAAGGTACATGGCGTAGACGTTCTCGCGCGGATAGCTCTTCAGCAGCCCCTCGGCCTTTTCGACGAAATGAGGCATATCCAGCGTGCCAGCGTAAAGCAGGCGCAGGAGGGCATCGCGCAGCGGGTAGTTCATCAGGCCGTCGAAGTGGCTGTCGTTAGCCCAGCGCGGATCAGCGGTCCAGATTTCGCCGACCAGGTAGGCGTCCCGGTTGGCGGATTTGACCACGTGGCGGAATTCCTCCCAGAAGGCATCGTCGTCAATCTCGTTGGGCACGTCCAGCCGCCAGCCGTCCGCGCCCTGTTCGATCCAGTAGCGCGCCACGTCGAAAATGTACTGGCGCACCTGGGGGTTGTCCGTGTTGAACTTGGGCAGGCTCTTGAACTTCCACCAGGCCAGGTAATTCTCCGCCTCGCCTGGCGTGTAGGCATCCAGCGGGAAGCGTTTGACGTGGAACCAGTCTTTGTAGGGTGAATTTTCGCCGTTTTCGATCAGATCGGAAAAAGCGAAGAAGCCGCGCCCACAGTGATTGAAGACGCCATCCAGGATGACGCGCACGTTGTTGCGGTGGGCGGTATCCAGCAGGGCGCGGAAATCATCCAGGTTGCCCAGTTTCGGGTCAATCTTGAAGTAATCAGTCGTATTGTAACGGTGTGTGGCCGAGGCCTGGAAAATCGGCGTCAGGTAGAGGGCGGTGATGCCCAGTTCCAGCAGGTAGTCGAAGCGCCGCAGGATGCCGCGCAGGTCGCCGCCCTGGAAGCCATGGATTGTAGGCGGACTTCCCCATGGCTGCACGTTGGGCGGATCGTTGTCCGGGTCGCCGTTGGCAAAGCGGTCGGGGAAGATTTCGTAGAATATGGCGTCTTGGACCCAGTATGGTGTAGTCATATAGTCGGATAGTCTCGTAATCGGATAGTCGTGTGGTCAAGTGGGCAGACGGGGAAATTTGCAATCCGAAATCTGAAATCGTCAACCTGCTATCGAAATCCCGATCAATTTGCCAACGCCGTAAACCAGCCCTGCGGCAACCAGGCCGATGATCACCTGTCTGAAGCCGGAATACCACACGTTCTTGCCGGTCATCAGCGTGATGGCCGCACCGACCAGGAAGAGGCCGATGGCGCTGACGCCCAGGCTGA